>OFLY01000372.1_pt1 | contig 37693 bp, 28 predicted proteins | sample 1541161 | NCBI WGS metagenome assembly OFLY01 (sample SAMN04209247, study PRJEB22552) | human gut metagenome | biome: gut; material: feces | host: Homo sapiens | place: USA: Oklahoma | reverse complement strand
GTCTAAGCCTTAGACAGACGAAAACGGATAAAGTAGATGCCCGCACGATTGCTTCCATGCTCATGTCTGATGTGAACTTAAAGTCCTACTCAGACATATCTTACCACAACGAGGAGCTAAAGTCATTAACTCGTTATCGTTTTGACAAAGTGAAAGAACGTGCCAAGCTGAAAACCTCCGTTTCAAGACTTGTCTGTATCTTATTCCCCGAATTAGAAAAACTTGTGCCAACTCTCCATATAACTTCTGTTTATGCATTGCTTTCTGAATTTCCCGGCGCTAAACATATAGCCACCGCACACCTTACCAGACTTACAAATCTTCTTTCCGAAGCTTCCAAAGGTCGATATGGTAAAGATACTGCTATTACTTTCAGAGATGCTGCAAGAGCTTCTATCGGCTCAAATATGCCAGCCAAATCTCTTGAATTAAAGCACACCATCAAACTCATTCAGGAACTTGATTCAGAGATTGATGAAATTGAAAATGAGATCAAACTCATCATGGATGAAATCAACTCTCCAATTCTTAGCATTCCCGGAATTAACTATCGCATGGGCGCTATGATTATTGCCGAGATTGGTGATTTCAATCGTTTTGATTCTCCTGATAAAATCTTAGCTTATGCCGGCTTTTCGCCATCAACATATCAATCCGGACAACTGGATGGTGCCTACGCACATATGGAAAAACGTGGCTCCAGATACCTGCGATACGCTCTGTACAATGCCACCAAGTATGTCTGCCACTGGGATCCAACATTTACAGCCTATCTTGCTAAAAAACGAGCGGAAGGTAAGCATTACAATGTTGCCATATCACACGCTGTAAAAAAACTGGTTCGAGTGATTTATCATCTTGAAAAAACAAAGCAGCAATACATAAAAGCAGCTTAAATCTTTCTAATTCAATACTCTTTTTTGAGCACCTGTCACGATGTTCTTTTTGTCATGCAGTTTTCAAGGTTCAATGAACTCTAACTGAGTTCCAAATATATCTAAAAATACATTTCTGTACTTTATTCAAAAAATATCATTTTAAGGCTTGACTTTTAATAGTTAGTCTTTCGTATATTGTAATTGTTTCAAAGAAAAGATACAATATTTTCATATGTGTAAAATATATTACACAATATCGACTATGTATAACAAATGCGAAATCTGGAGGTTTCTTATGAATATAAAATGTATTGCACTTGATCTTGACCGTACAACATTAAATGCAAGTGGACGGCTTTCTGACGGAAATTATAATGCTTTATGTCATGCAATTGAAAATGGTGTTCACATTGTGATCGCAAGTGGACGTTCTTTTGATACGCTGCCTAAAGATGTTCTTGCTGTGCCTGGAATTGAATATGCAATTACTTCTAATGGTGCTGCCATTTACCATATTCCTACAAGCACCTGTCTTCATGAATATAAGATGACACCTGCTTCCGTTGAATGTATAATTCAGATTACTAAACAGCATGAGACTGCCCTTGAAGTTTTTATTGATGGCAAAGCTTATGCCCTGAAAGCTTATGTGGAAGATCCTGTTTCCTATGGTACAACTCCACAAGCAATTCCTTACATCCAATCTACAAGAATTCCTATTGATGATATTATTTCTTTTATTCGAGAACATATTGATCATATTGACAGTATGGATATTGTTGTCTCTGGCGAGCAGCAAAAGCAGCTCATTTGGAATGAACTTAAATATAATTGTGATGAGATCTATATTACTTCTTCTGTTTCGCAGCTGATCGAGATTTCTCATAAAGATGCCGGAAAACATTCCGGACTTCGTTTTATTCGGGAATATTTGAATCTAAAACCTGAAGAAACCGCTGCCTTTGGTGATGGTGATAATGACATTGATCTGTTAAAAGAAGCTGGTATCGGAATTGCCATGGAAAATGCTTCTTCAAAATGTAAGGATGCTGCGACCTTTATCACAAAACATCATGACAAGGACGGAGTTGCATATGGAATCACTGAATTTCTCAAAATATGACCAAAAAACATAAATTCATCATTTTTTAGACACAATTCTTTCACATTTACTGAGTATACTAAAACCATAGCAAGTAACAAACAAACTTACTTAGCTAAAACTTTTTTTCATACTTTTTCATAATACCGGAGACCCTCCTCGTCTCCGGTTTTCCTCATTTTATAAGCTTATATTTTTGCATAAAAAAAAGAGGGAATCCCTCTTTTTTATCGATCTTCCATCTCAATATATTCTTTCTCATCTTGTACACTCTGATACGCAGGACGAATGATCTTATCCACATTTGTTAATTCTTCCAAACGATGGGCACTCCATCCAACGATTCTTGCCATCGCAAAGATCGGTGTGAACAATTCCAATGGGATATCTAACATACTATACACAAATCCACTGTAGAAATCGACATTTGCACTGACCCCTTTGTAGATTTTTCGTTCATCTGCGATTACTTTTGGTGCCAATGTTTCAATCATAGAATAGAGTTCGAAATCTTTTTCTCTTTCTTTTGCAAGGGCCAGTTTCTTTACAAAAGCTTTGAAAATCTGCGCTCTTGGATCTGAAATACTATATACTGCATGCCCCATTCCATAGATCAGTCCTTTTTGGTCAAATGCTTCTTTGTGCAGCAGTTTTCTTAAGTATTCTTCTACCTGACTTTCATCACTGATATCATCCACATTTTTTCTTAAATCCTGCATCATCTCAACAACTTTGATATTCGCTCCTCCATGTTTGGGACCTTTCAATGATGAAAGTGCAGCTGCGATCACTGAATATGTATCTGATCCTGAAGATGTCACGACATGGGTTGTAAATGTTGAGTTATTTCCTCCTCCATGTTCCATATGAAGAACGAGTGCAATATCTAACACTCTGGCTTCCAATTCTGTATAAGATTTGTCTGGACGCAGCATTCTTAAAATATTTTCTGCCATGGAACAGTTTGGATCTGGACGATGGATGTACAGGCTGTCATCATTGACGTAATGATTGTAACCATGATATCCATAAACTGCCATCATCGGCAAAACACTGATCAACATCAGACATTGTCTTAATACATTTTCCATAGAAATATCAGATGCTTTATCATCATACGATGCCAGTGTTAAAATGCTCTTTGTCAACGTGTTCATAATGTCTTTCGATGGTGCCTTTAAAATAACATCTCTTGTGAAATTCTTTGGGAGTGTCATACTCTGTGCCAAAATTTCTCTGAATTCTTTCAATTGTTTTTCATCCGGCAGTTTTCCAAATAGTAAAAGATAGGTGATTTCTTCAAATCCAAATTCGCCTCTCTTCATAAATCCATCGACTAATTCATATATATTATATCCTCTATAAAATAACTTTCCTTCACAAGGTACTTTCTCTCCATTGATCATCTCACTGGATTGAATACAGGATATATTCGTAAGACCTGCAAGAACGCCGACTCCATCGACATCTCTGAGTCCTCGTTTCACTCCCAGCTCTTTGTACAGATCTTTCTCTATCTCACAATTATCATGGCAGACTTTCGCCTGGCGTGTCAGAAAATCCTGCATCTGTGTTGTTGTTTCACTCATAGGTTACCTCCTTTGATCAAGGTCATTTTATAGTGTTTCTCCTATTTTATCTTTTTATTTGACTTTTGTCAAATATTGATTTTTGTTGATTATTGATTTTTATTCATAAAGTGGTATACTTTTAGTTAGAAAAACATCGAAAGAGAGGGATTTACATTGAATGATGTTTCTGCACTTTTTGAAATTTTTCCAATCTGTCAGAAATTTCTTTTAAACACGATCGACATACCTTCCATGGATCTTACCAAAACACAGATTCTTATCTTATTTGCACTGTCTGGAGGTCGTTCATTGAATATGTCACAGTTATCTTCTTATCTGGCATCATCTAAGGAACAGGCTACAAGAGCCGTTTCTCCACTTGTGAAGGATGAGTATGTCACACGTTTTAGAAGTGATGAAAACAGAAAAATGGTTTATGTAAAACTCACAGAGAAAGGAAACCAGCTGATCCTTCAGGAAAAAGCGCTTGTCAAAGAATACCTTTCCAAACGTTTTGAATCACTGTCAAAAGAAGATCAGGAATTATTTCATCAGTCATTATCTAATATTTTAACGATCTTAAAGAAAATGGAATAAATATTTTGGAGGTATTTTTATATGAAAGCAGACTTACATTGTCACACCGTTTTATCTGATGGTGCTATGCGTGTTGACCAGATCATTCCTTATGCGAAACGTATCGGCCTTGATTATATTGCAATCTCTGACCACGAATCAACACATTCCATTCCAGAAGCTGTAAGACTTGGGAAAGAGCTTGGTGTTCATGCGATTCCTGCCGTCGAGGCAAACGCATGGCATGAGGAGACACAGACGAATGTTCATATTTTATGTTATTATCCGATTGACACTGACCGGCTTCAGCATTCTTTAAGCAAAGACTTAAAGAAATTATCCGATGCTGTCACAAAATCTTATCAGTCATTGATGGATGAATATCCGATCACGATGGATCAGCTTTATGAAGTATCCAAAGAAAGTACTGGTGTATACTACACACATATCATGCAGGTTCTTTCCATGATGGGATATACTGGAACTCCGATCGGTCAATTACATAACGAATTATTCCGTGCTGGCGGCCCTCATAAATTTCCATACCGCTATATGGATGCAAAAACGGTCACGGATCTTCTTCATTCCTGCGGAGGCGTTGTCGTGCTTGCACATCCTGGGCAGTATAAAGCTGACAATGTGATGGAGATGATGATCGAAGAACATATGCTTGATGGAATTGAATTAAATCATCCAAGAAATGATAAAAAAACAAGAGAGCATATTACATCTCTTTGTAAGGAACATGATCTTTTCATGACTGGTGGAACAGATTTTCATGGATTATACACCAAAACACCTTATCCTTTGGGAAGTTTCTTATGTCCTAAAGAAGGACTTCATCGATTGATCCTTGCAGGAGAGCAGGCGAACAAAGCTTTCTATGAAAAACATCCTAAATTCAAAAAATAATTTTTTTATAAGGAAGAATCATTCTTTGCAGGATTCTCAAACAGAAAAATCCCTAATGGTTTAGAAACCTGTCAGGGATTTTTGTTTTAATATTTTTATTTGATATTTTATTTATTTAAGATACTCTTCGCAACACTTAATCCATTCGCAGATGCCTGCTGTAATCCTCTTGTTACAGATGCTCCGTCACCGATTGCGCGAAGTCCTTTGATATTAGTTTCAAAGTCTTTGTTTGTTAAGATCTTATTTGAATAGAATTTAACTTCTACACCGTAAAGAAGTGTTTCATCACTTGCCATACCTGGTGTTACTTCATCTAATGCATAGATCATCTCTTCGATATCTTTCATGATTCGATATGGGAATACGAGTGAAAGATCTCCTGGAACAGCATCTTTTAATATGTTGGTGTAATGTTATTTCTTATCAGACGTTCTTCGGTTGTTCTTCTTCCTCTCACAAAATCCCCAAATCTCTGTACTAAGATCTTGCCATCACAAAGCATATTGCTTAACTGTGCGATATGTTTTCCATATTGAATCGGCTCTTTAAATGGTTTTGTAAAGTTCTTAGATACTAGTAATGCAAAGTTTGTGTTGTTTGTCTTGTATTCATCTGCTTTGTATGCATGACCATTTACCACTGCCAGACCATTTTCATAATATTCTGTTGCTACTTCCCCCGATGGATTGCTGCAGAATACGCGGACTTTATCGTCGAATGTTGGCGTGTAATAAACAAGTTTTGCTTCATAAAGACTCTTATTTAATTCTTCCATGATCTCGTCTCGAACTTCTACACGGACTCCGACATCAACGGTTCCTACCTGTGTTTCAATGTCGTATTTTCTGCAGATTCCGCTTAGCCATTCAGATCCTTCTCGTCCTACGGCTGCTACAATCTCATCGGCTGTATATGTCTCACCTTTGTCTGTGACAACACCCTTTGCAACCCCATCTTCAATGATGATATCTTTGACCATGGTATCAAAGATCATATCAACACCTTCATTTAATAAATGTTCCTGAAGTCTTGAGTATATCTTGTACCCTTCTTCTGTTCCCAAATGTCTGATCGGACATTCGATCAGCTTCAAGTTTGCCTGAATTGCTTTCTTACGGATGCTTGCAATCTCTTCCGCTTCATCAATTCCGTATACTTTCTCATCAGCTCCGAATTTTAAATAAATGTCATCGGATTCTTTTAATAATTCGATCGTTCTGTCATATCCTAATATCTCTGGAAGGTTCCCTCCTACATCTGGAGATAAAGATAATTTACCGTCAGAAAATGCTCCAGCTCCGGCAAATCCTGTTGTGATAGAGCATGGTTTACATCCAACACATACCTTTGTATTTCGTTTTGGACAGGCTCTTCTTTCGATCCTTCGTCCCTTTTCGATCATAAGAACTTTCATATCTGGCTTATTTCTCTTTAATTCATAAGCACAAAATATAGCAGAAGGTCCTGCTCCGATCATAATAACATCATACTGATCACTCATAGTCATTTCTCCTTTTCCATGATGATACGTTGCATACCACCATATTTTGACATTTGTCTTGCTTCCCTGTAACCCGCTTTGACAAAGTTTGTCCGGCTGTAGATATTATCCGGATGAACGGTTCCAAGGAAGTATTCATATATCGTGTCTTCTAATTGTTTCTCTGCCTCTTTGAAAAATCTTCTCTGAAGCCCCAAACCTCTTGCTTTACTTGTCACAACTGCGTAGTCCATATGTGCAACTTTGTGTATCTTATGATCGTCATAATTCAGATCATATCCAAGATTATGTTTTGACTCTCCCGGAAGATCGACAATAAAAAAGCCCAAGATCTCATTGTTACTTGATAAAGCCTTCAATGTAAATCCCCGGTCGCTTATGTGTTCTTCTATATATTGTCTGTTATCTGGCAGAAACCAATCGGAAACCTTCACAGTATCCACTGCTTCTTGCATCAATTGCATGATCGCATCGACATCTGCCTGCTCTACTCTCTTGATCGTTATATGTTTCATATACTTCCTTACCTATTATTCTCTTGGTTACGTATTATTATAGCATGATTTTCACTTTTTTTGCAAAAATTATTTCAATAAGGTATACTGTTTTTATAGTTTTTAAGGACTTTTCCTTATACACATTATTTAGAAAAGGAATGTATATATGATCAATCGTTTATGTAAAAGATTAAATCAAAATATCGAAGTACGTCAGTCTTTAAGTTCCCTGCGTCAGGAGATCAAGGATTCTTCTAAAAGAGAACTTTTGTTGTCTTGGATCCATGATGGTGATCTGGACTTATCCGTATTTTTAGAAAATGAAGATGCAAAAACAAGAAAAAATGCTGCTCTTTTGATCGGTGATCTGGCACTTATTTCTGAAAGTGATGCTGTATTTCATGCTTATCAGACAGAAGATACACGTTTTGTAAAAGAGGCTTATTTAACTGCTTTAAAATCTTTAAATGCGGCTCCTTATGTGGATGTTTTCCGAAAACGTTATGAAGAATTATCTCTTTATGAAGCTTCTGACGATGAGAAAAAGCATGTAGAACATGAACTTCATGCACTTTCTGAACTGATCAATACGATCGAACCATTTAAGAAGCATAGATTTTTAGGCGGCCGCCAGACATTTCATTGTATTTTCCGCACTAACCCATTACACCCGGAAATTACTGCTGCCTTGATGGAAGAATCTTCAGCTGCTTCTTCAAAAATGGGCGTGCGTGTAAAGACAAATCATCTGAATCGTTTATTACCGATCCGCACATACAATGAATTGTTATTTCAGATTCCAGGCATGGTTTCATGTAAACCTGATGCTGATGTTGCTGCATCCGTGATCGCTGGTTCGAATTTAATGGCATTATTAGAAAATACTCATGAAGGGGATTTTCCTTTTTATTTCCGAATCGGAGTGAAAAGCCGTATGTCACTTTCTGAACGTTCCAAATTTGCGAAGAAAGTTGCTTCGAAATTAGAAGAGCTGACAGCACATAAATTAAGAAATTCTACGTCTCATTATGAATTTGAGATCCGTATGATCGAAGGTAAATCTGGGGATTATTATTTATTAGTAAAATTAAATACAATCGTTGATCGTCGTTTTAGTTACCGCGAGGAGTTCATTCCAACAAGTATCAAACCAGTCAACGCTGCTTTACTTGTGGAACTTGCCAAAGATTACATGATCCCGGATGCGCAGATTCTTGATCCTTTCTGTGGGGTTGGTACGATGCTGATCGAGCGTCAGAAGGTTGTAAAAGGGAATACTTCTTATGGTATCGATCATTCTCCAGAAGCCATTGAGAAAGCGATCTATAACACAAATCTTGCAGACCAGATCGTTCATTATATCAATAAGGATTGTTTTACATTTACCCATGACTATCCTTTTGATGAAATCTTTACGGAGATGCCTTATGCGACTGGCCAGAAGACAGAAGCGGAGATTCGTGAGGTTTATGAGAAGTTCTTTCCATTTGCCAAAAGAGTTCTTGGACCTGAAGGAACAATCATTATGTATACAAGAAACCGTGAATATGTAAAACAATTCACTGTAAAATCCAATTTTAGAATTCTGAAAGAAATCAAGATCACACAGCGGCCGGAAAGTTATCTTATGATCTTAAAATAGTTTTTTTTAGGAAATTTATAATACAAGAACCATTCTGTAAAATCATTTATACGGAATGGTTCTTCTTATTTTAGATCGTCTTATATTTATTTATGAAATTTTTAATTCTTCGTTTTCCCTCTTCCATATCTTTTGAAAATGCTAGTGCGTGTCCTGCTCCTGAAACAATATAGAGTTCTTTCTTTGCTGCACAGGCTTCATAATTTTTGATCGTCATCCACATCGGAACGTAATCGTCTGCATCTCCATGGATAAACAACACTGGAATCTTGTTTCGTTTCATGATTTCTGGGATGCTGACTTCTTTCAATCCAAATCCTGCTACTACTTCACTGATCAAATCTACCATGTACATTAATGGAAATGGTGGAAGATGAAATCTTTCTTTGGCTACGTGTTTGATGATATCCCATGGAGAAGTGAATCCGCAGTCAGCAATAATTCCTTTTACATTGTCTGGAAGGTCCAGACCTGCTGCCATTAAGGTTGTAGCACACCCCATAGAAATTCCACATAGAAAAATATCTTTGTTCTTGGCTGCCAGATGCCGATTGGTATACAAAATCCATCGTTTGAGATCATGGCGTTCTTTCACTCCATAAGTAATATAGCGTCCTTCGCTTTTTCCGTGGCTTCTCTGCCATGGAAGAAGAATGCTGTATCCAAGATTCCATAGAAATCGGACTTCCGGTACGAATTCGATATCGTTTGTTGAATGGTAACCGTGCATGCAGATAATAGTTCCTTTGGCATTTTCTCTTGGGATGTAGGCTGCCCGTAGTGTTAGTCCGTCTTTTGATCTGATTTCTTTTAATTCTTGTTCTTGGTGTTCTTTTAGCCATTCTTGTTCTTTTAAAACGTAATCAAGATATGGTTTCCATTTTTCTTTTTTACGGACATCTGGCTGTTTTTTTCTTCGACAGATTGCATAATCGAAGACAGTAAATGCAGCTGCACTGACAATAGTTCCTGTGATCGCTGTTGCGGTTAATAGTTTTTGTTTGTTGTTCATATTTGGACCCTCATTTTACTGTTCACTGTTTTATTCTGTGATATCTAAGGTTGTTTCCCCTGTGATTTTGATTCCATGTTCTTTTAATAATCTAGCTGTGATTCCGTCCCCATTGATCAGCGTGCCTGTAAATGTTCCATCATAGACTTTGCCACAGCCACAAGATGGACTTTTTTCTTTTAGGATCGCTGTGTGACAGTTATATAACTTTGCAATTTTTAGTGTCTCTTCGGCACCTTTTTGGTATTGTTTTGTAACATCTTTGCCATCTTTTGCGATAACTTTGTTTTGATGTATTTCTGCCGGAATTCTTGGTGTTGGCAGTCCTCCCATGATCTCTGGACAGACTGGAATTAGTTCATGGTCTTTTAGTAATTCTATGATTTTATCATTTTTGTTGTTTTTTCCGTTATATTTGCAATCGATTCCTAACAGGCAGGCACTGACTAATATTTTCATTAATTTTCCTTTCTTCTACAAAGCTAATTCAAATCCATAACAGCTTTTTTCAAATCCATAGTGTTCATAAAATCCGTGAGCTTGTACTCTTGGCAGTCCGGAGTCTAAAGTGATTGCTTTACATCCTCGTTCTTTTGCCAATTTCTTTGCATGATCTAATAATTTTACACCATATCCTTTACCTCGGTCTTCTTCGTTTGTGATCAAACTTGATACATAGCAGGTAAGCCCTGACATCCAGAAGGTCTGAAAATAATCTCCATGGCAGAATCCATGAAAAGTTCCATCGTCTTCTATCGCAAAAAATGCAAAACTGTTTTCGTCTTGTAGTACTTTTTCGTAGACTTCTTTGGTTGTTTCATAGTCATAGGTGTTGTAGTCCCAGAGTTTTTTGATGTATTCATAGGCTGTGTCGAAATCTTTGATTGTTGCATTTTTGATTTTCATGTGGGTGTCCTCCTTTGATGTCTGTTTTTTATTATTGTAGCATGTAAAATTTTTCTGGTAAATAAAAAGACAGGAAGCTGACCTTCTTTAGTCTGTTTCCTGTCTTTTATATGTTGTTTTAATTCATCATTTAAGGTTATATTACAAGATTCAAATGATTTTTATCTTCAAACACCAGATTACCATATGAAATTACACTACTCTCAAACGCTAAAACATCTTTTATCAAATGTTATTGAAGTTTGATTACCATATGAAATTACACTACTCTCAAACTGAATACTATACAGCAGGTGTGAAACGTGAGTTTGATTACCATATGAAATTACACTACTCTCAAACCGCAGCACTTACCGCACTGCGAACACTCTCCGTTTGATTACCATATGAAATTACACTACTCTCAAACCATACACCAGGAGCAGGATCATGGCGGAGAGTTTGATTACCATATGAAATTACACTACTCTCAAACACAAATAGGATGCTTGCTCTTTGATCGATGGTTTGATTACCATATGAAATTACACTACTCTCAAACTCACACCCGCAGAAACTGCATTATATCCAAGTTTGATTACCATATGAAATTACACTACTCTCAAACTCAGACGAAGAATGTGATAGACTGGATGAAGTTTGATTACCATATGAAATTACACTACTCTCAAACTTCAATGGCGGGAACATTACCATTTTATGCGTTTGATTACCATATGAAATTACACTACTCTCAAACTCAGTACCGTGAGGGCAGGAGTTTAGATGCGTTTGATTACCATATGAAATTACACTACTCTCAAACCAGTTTACAATTATATAAAATCCGGACTAAGTTTGATTACCATATGAAATTACACTACTCTCAAACCTCAATTTTCAAGTCATGCCACTACATCACATGTTGTATTCTCATATGGAATTAATGTATAACACATTTATCCCTATCAATTATATACTTATTCATCCCCAATGGCAACCGATCTTCATCACATTCTATCAATACTAGTGTAATTTGCTGATATCTTGTCCATTCCTGCAAATATTCATAATCTTTTTCTTTCAGATATCCTTTGCAACCTACTACAAAAAACACATCTATTTTCAAAAAATCATAACTGATTTTCATATAATCGATTAATTTTTCACAAAAACTTCCCTCTGTTTCTGATAATTTCACTCCAACGTATTTCAAAATATCTGCTATATTATAGTCTTCATTTAGACAGATTGGATACTCTGAAAGATTTTTTATTTCTTCCATAATCTGTAATAATTCCGCCTGATTTTCAACCATCTTGTCATATAATTCACTCATTTGGATTTCTTCTGCCAAATATGTGATCAATTTTTTCTGAATTCTGGAATTTTGTAAACTTAAGTCTCTAATCGAAAATAATAAATCGCATTGTTTGCTCATATCTAATAATTCATTTTCCGCTCCATACAGAAACAATGTTTCTTCAACTTTATGAATCTGATTCCATAATTTTTGAATCAATCCTGTATATTGTTCTGAATCTTCCAATATGATTGCATTTATCCTTTCTGTTTCCAACCTGCTTTCTATTCCATTTCCATGGCTTATAAATTTCATAATATAACCGTCCTTTGATCCGAATCAATAATTGTTGAACCTTTTTTCCCAATAACATATTCCATTTTAGAATATTGTTTTTCTGTGATAACAAGCATCTGCACCAATCCATCTTTAGGTTTATGCTCTTTCACACTCGAAACAACCCCATTAGCTACCGTTGTATTTAACGCTAATTTGCTGTACACACTTTCCTGCATCATGGCAAATCCCTTCTTCAGCAAAAATTTTCGAAAATTCCGATACTCTCTTTTATCCTCTAAACTAATCGTTGGTAAATCAAAAAATACAATCACTCTCATAAATCTATAACTCATATCATCCTATAAAATTTGATCAATGATACATCATTTTCATTTAACGCATCAAAAATACTCCTGCAGTATATTTTTATTGCATTGCTGACATATTGATATTTCCCATCGATCAATACTTCATCCTCCAGCATATATATAATCTAATTTTTCTTCCCTCTCAAATTTCTCTGGTTTATTTTTTACAACAATACGATCTACAAGAATTCGAAATGGTTCCATCAAATCTGAAGCTAAATTAAACTGGTTAAACATATTATTATGAAATAATCCTAGTTGTGTAATATACCCATTCGCAATCACTTCTCGGTTAAAGCAAGACAATAAAATACCATACCCATAATTTAAAGCCGCATTAATTGCACATTCCTTGCTTCTCGAAAAATCTAATCCAAACAACGCATTAAAATAAACTTTTGCAGCATGTCCTTCTCTGTTTGTTTTATCTCCTAATTCTATTTCTTTCACATATTGCTTCAACATATCTGCTTGAACTTCATGATCATATTCTTTTAAATGATCACTTTGTTTTCTTATCTTTTCTGATACAATTTCTGTCCATATATTTTCTTTTACTTCTTTTGACCATTGGGTCTGCATTCTAACTTTAGCACTTGTATCATGACTTCCATAATATGGAATCAATTCTGATTGTGGATTATGTTTTTCGTCACAAAATACTATTTTAATTTTATGTTTTGTTAATTCACATAGTAGCATTGTTGTTAGAGAAATGGCTGTTGATTCAATGATCAACATGCCAATTTCTCCAATATAGATTCGACTTGTCATATCTGATTTGCGAACTACCATATAATCCATTTTATAATCCAACTTAGCATTTCCTGTAATTACTACAGTTCTCCAACTCATACTAATTCCTCTTCCGTTTCAAATAGTCCTGTAATTGATTGATGAACTACTTTCAATGATTTCGATGTTAACGTATTTTTCTTAACTTTCATACTTCCAGCATTCTGTGACCCATTGATTGCTTTAAGATTAGCCACAGTTGTAGCATCGCACCGAAACATTGTAATTATCTCATTGATTACTTTTGCTTTTTCCCCTAAATTATCTATAGATATAAATGCTTCCTTTCCTTTTTCTAATGTTTTCATTTGCTGCGCTGGGCGCTTTTGAAAAATACTTTCTTTTAATTTTAAATATAATTCTTCATATATCATATTTAAATCTTTCATTGTAAATCCTTCAAATTTAGCATCAGCTTGATATTGTGAATTATATTCCAAATACTTTTCAATTTTTCGTACTATCTCGTACAAGTCTTTATTTAAAATTAATTGAACTGCATTCTTTAATATAATATCTGTTTCATTTGCTCCCCTCAATCTTGCCAAATATCCATCCATCTTTATCAAACTATTCTTCTTGATCGGATATTTCTTAATAACCACATTACTATATCCTTTTCTCTCTTCCAGATATTTTTTAACTGCATCTGGTTCTCTCTTCGCAATATTTACAACATATACTGGAATTTCCACAATATGATTTTTCCGTTCTTTTTTCTTTCCATCAAATTCAACAAATGCAAATGCTGATGTCTTCGGAGTGGTGTACCCTCCATATTTTACCGGATCAAGATTTTTCTTTAAAGCTATCGCTTTTTCATTCCCTTTCTTCGCTAAAGTTTCATTAAACAACTGACCTTTTTCGCAATATGTGTATTCTGTATATAAAATATCATTTCGACTCATTATCTTCTTTATCTGATCAATACTGTGTCCACCATTTTCACTTCCATGCCATACGATCTTATCGCCTTGTTTTACATCATAATTAAATACTCTACGAATGCTGTAATTGCTATCTCTATTGTCTTTCATCCATTTTCTAGGATTCGATGTAAATCTTGCATGATAAACATTTCCAACTACTATATTCAAAAATGCATCTTTTGCATGATGGTAATCATTCACTCTTCTGGATTTCAGCAGATCATTATCATGTCGGAAATCTGAAACTAATCCAGCTTTTACATAAACAACTTCTGAATCTTTATACAATCGATTCAACAACTCTGCTACTGCTTTTGATGACTGTCTTGTTTCTACCAATTGTCTCTCAATAAATCCTGACAATTCTTCGTCCGTAAAATCTGTTGTCCTTGTCAATCGGTCGTATTTCCTTTTTGAAATCAAGCCCTTCTGACATAGCATTGTCCAGTATCCTTTCATATCTTCTCGAATCTTTGGAGACAGAATTTTATTTCGCTTTTTATTATTTACATCTTTTCGAACCAAAACCATATTATCTAAACTATCATCCTTAATTCTTGACTGTGGGTAAATGTGATCAATATCCCAGTTAGAATTTCCTTTCATCAATGCATCCACATCTATTTCATCTCCTGTATACATACATTTTCCCATCTGTGTATAATACAAATAGAGTTTTCGGCTATTGAATTCTCGTTCCTCCCTATCGCCAATTTCTTTCATCCAATTGCGTGTATCATCTTTGCACCCAGCATATAATTCCTGCAATCTTGTCTTTCTTGAAGCAGTTCTTTTTTTCTCTTTTTCTCCTCCTCGTGCCATTTCAATAAAGATTCTTTCTGGCTCACATTTCATTACTTTTTTTATTTCTTCTGCAATCTGTATCGTCTGCCATATTGCACGTTTATTAGATGGCGACACGATTAAATCTTTGACTGTATTTTCATAATTGATTTTCCCTACATCACCTGCTTTTTCCGCATTTATCTGATCAATTTCCTCTTTAAAACTAAATTGTTTGCTTAGAAGCTGCATCAGATTATAATTTGTTTTCCATAATGCTTCTATGATCGTATAACTTTCCCCAGTCTCTTTATCTGCACCTCTGACACCATTCAAAAATCTGTCAGAGAAATTTCCCCATCCACTATATTTCAACTGACAGATTTTCTTTATCTGTTCTTTATCAAATACCTCTGGATATTCTCGTTCTATCATTCTTCTCATCATTTTGGAATCATCATCATAGATTGTTTTCCATTTAATGATTTCTTCTATAATTTCTTTATAATGATCTTTTTCTATTTCATTTCCTACTACTTGTTTTTTGAAATCTAAATAAGATGTAAGAGCCGATTTAAAATCAATATCAAATCCACTAATATCTTCCTGTACAATTTCTGGATCTTCCATCTTTAGGTATTCTAAAATTCTCTTTCCTGTCACTTTTGCCATTGTACAGAATAGATCTTTATAAATTCTCTGTTTTAGTTCCACAGATATTTTATTTCCTCTTATTTTTAGGTTATTCAGTTCATTTAGTACCATATATTTTGAATATAACAAAGAGTTTTTCGGTAAAACATCTTCTCCGATTAAATAAGTACATTTATTTGTCATACGCTCAATAAATTCCTTATTTGATTGTTCTACATCCACTTTATCTCCAAAATTCCATGGATAAATTCTTCCTTCTTCTTTTCTTATCATCCATGAATTGGAACCTTCTCCTTTATGTCTTCTGCTTAATGGTCCTACATAATATGGAATCCTAAATTTTGCAATAGATATAATCTTCTCAGCTATTGTTCCATACTCATCTTCTTTCTTCAAAAAATCTAAATATCCTTTTGCGTTATCCAATATTTTCATTAATTCTTGAAGATGGACCTGATTAGGAATTGTTCCATTTTCCTTTGATCTTGCTAATGGTAACAATGTTTGATTCTCTACTTCTGTCTTTAATTTTTCTAATAATTCTTCATCTTCTTGGTCTGGAACAATCATAGATAAAATCTTTTGTAAACCTTTATAAAAATCTTCCTCTGATTTACATCGATCCATTTTATATGTATGACCATTCTTCCGAATTGCTCCAATATAATTTCCATAACCATTTTTTTCGTTGATTCCATTAAAAAAAGCTTGATACACTTCATCTTTGCAATATTTTTTCATAACATTTTTTAATATATGTAGATTTTTCCCATGTTTTTCATACGCTTTTACCTTTGCAAATGATAAATAATCTTCTCCATCTAAGATTTCAACTAATACACTCCAATCATATACACCTTTGATTCTATCAATTACACTTGCATAATCTGGATAATTTTCTTCAATTGCAGGCATGATCTCATCTTCATATTTCGCTTCTGTAAATTTAAAACTTTTTGTACTGATTTCTTCCAATGGCTGATGAAACATTTTGCTGATATCACCCTTTAACCCTACAATTAATTTACTTAAATTGGTAATAATTGCCTTAGCACATTTTTGTTGTTCTTTATCCTCTGCCGGAGTACATTCAAATAGTTGTGCGACTTGTTTTGCTTTTACTGATTTTGCAGTCTTTTTATCACTTAATATTCGTTCTAATTCTCTTATATCTGTTAAACTTATTTCATATTCTGACACAGAATTAAATTCCTTTATCATTTCTCCGCAAACAAATGATAAATTCTTTACATCACTGATACTTCCATTAATCAAAAAATGCCCTCTATTTTTCAAAATATGATGGCATGCTAAATATACCAGACGAATATCATGCGGTTCTGGATTCTCAATTAATTCTTTTCTTAAATGGTACATCGTTGGATATTGTTTATGATAATCAATATCTGTATATTCTTTATCTACAAATAATGGATACTTCTCACCTGTTGATTTATCTTCTAAATGCAATCCGCTTTCATTTAATCTTATAAAAAATGTAGGATCTTTCTTGGCAATTTCTTTTGAAAATAATTCTTGCAATAAATCTATTCTTTGTTTCTTTCTTGATAATCTTCTCCGATTTGAGCGTTTCGTTCTTCGTTCTGCTGCTGTATCTGCTGCTTCAAACAAACGAATTCCCCACATTCTTTTTCCAGCATATTTGTAAAGATTATAATTTTCATCTGTTACTGCCCATCCTACAGAATTTGTCCCTATATCTAATCCTAAATAATACTTTTTATTCATTTTCGTCCCTCTCCATTCTTGACAAAAGAAATCAATCTGCTTATAATAAAAATATCTCAATTGATTACCATATGAGATTACACTACACGGTTCAAATAACGAATTTTCGTAGTCGCCCTTTTTAGGGTTCCACATGGTGGTGGATTTAAACTCGCTTCGGCGAGTTTTTTATTTTATTATAAACAAATATTACTGTACTGTTAATCTGTTTCTATTATATCTCTTTTTATATATATTACTCAACATAATTCTTATGTTTTTTATCATTTTTGCATAATTTTTTCTTGTTTTATTTTATAAAATCATAATTTTTAGACAAAAATAAGGAGATATTTTCTTATCTCGCGAAAATATCTCCTTATTTTTAAATCTTATAATCTCTAATTAATCTCTAACCTTAATATGCACTTCACGAAGCTGCTGTTCTGTAATCTCGTTTGGTGCTCCGCACATCAGATCCTGTGCTGTTCCGCTCATTGGGAAAGCGATGATCTCTCGGATGTTTTCTTCGTTGCGAAGTAACATGATCATACGGTCTACTCCTGGTGCCATTCCTGCATGTGGTGGTGCACCGAACTGGAATGCATTGTATAATGCTCCGAATTTGTCTTTTAATGTTTCTTTGTCATATCCTGCGATGTCGAATGCTTTTTCCATGATTTCCATGTCATGGTTACGAACGGCTCCTGATGATAATTCTACTCCGTTACATACGATATCATACTGGTATGCTAAGATATCTAATGGATCTTTTTCATTTAATGCTTCTAATCCACCCTGTGGCATAGAGAATGGGTTATGTGTAAATCCTAATTTACCCGTTTCTTCATCAATTTCATACATTGGGAAATCATTGATGTAGCAGAAACGGTATGCGTCTTTTTCTAACAGGTCTAATCTGCTTCCTAATTCGTTACGGATCTGTCCTGCATAGATGCAAGCAGCTTTTTCTGGTGCTGCGATGAAGAAGATTGTATCTCCTTCCTGTAATCCAGCCATTTCAGCTAATTCCATCTTCATATCATCTGGAATAAATTTGTCGATCGGTCCTTTGTATTTCAGTTCTTCTTTGACTTCTAAGTATCCAAGTCCACCCATACCGATTGACTGTGCGAATTTTAACAGTTTTTCATGCTGTCCTTTGGAAAGTTTTGCATGAACATTGATCGCACGTACTGTCTGTCCATGGAATGGTTTGAATGTACATCTCTGGAAGAAATCTGTCACGTCGATGATTCTTAATGGGTTACGAAGGTCTGGTTTGTCACTACCAAACTGTAGCATTGCTTCTTTGTAGCTGAAGATTGGGTATGGTGCTTCTGTGATCACACTTCCTTCTGGTGCAAATTTCTTAAATGTCTCTGTTAATACTTCTTCTCCGATCTTGAAGACATCTTCCTGTGTTGCAAATGCCATCTCGAAGTCTAACTGATAGAATTCTCCTGGAGAACGGTCTGCACGAGCATCTTCATCTCTAAAGCATGGTGCAATCTGATAGTATTTGTCGATTCCAGATACCATCAGTAACTGTTTATACTGCTGTGGTGCCTGTGGTAATGCGTAAAATTTACCTTTGTATTTTCTTGAAGGTACTACGTAGTCACGAGCTCCTTCTGGTGATGATGCACAAAGGATCGGTGTCTGAACTTCTACGAATCCCATGTCTTCCATCTTTTCTCTTAAGAAACGGATGACTTTGGAACGGAATAAAATGTTATCTTTTACCTTTCTGTTTCTCATATCAAGGTAACGATATTTTAAACGAACATCTTCACGGATCTCTTTACTTGTTGCGATCTCGAATGGAAGATCTCTGTATACTTTTCCTAAGATATCGATTTTGTGTGCTTCTAATTCAATCGTTCCTGTAGGAATCTTAGGGTTAAATGTTTCTTCGTCTCTGTGTTGGATCACACCTTCTACAGATAAACATTCTTCTTTTCTTACATGGTCTAATAAACTTGTATCTCTTAATACGACCTGCATCACTCCATACATATCGCGTAAGTCGATAAATGATACTCCACCGTGGTCACGGATATTCTCTACCCATCCGGCGATCTTTAATTGTGCTCCGATGTCACCTTCAGAAATCTGGTCCATGGTTCTGGTACGGTACATGTCTGACATTTTCTTTTCTCCTTTTTCTTGTATTCTCTATCTTGCGTTCAGGCGGTTTTCTTAGTTCCCTGTCACCTTAAAATCAGGTACAAAAAAAGCCCGTCCTGAAATTGTTACTTCAGGACGAACTGTATATCTCTAGTCCGCGGTACCACCTGATTTACTGTCTTGCAGTCTCTCTTGTGTGCCGGTTAACGCCCAGCTTACGTCGCACCTACTGACAGGGTTTGAATCTTGTTCTATTCATGTTCTGCGTTCAGATTGATGCTCGGGAGTGTTCTTCGCATAAATTCACTTTGCAGGATTCTCACTATCGCCTGCTCACTGGGAACGATAATTTATGGTACTTTTCTCCGTCTTTGCCTATTGAGTGATTATATTATATTGGGGCTTGTGTTGTCAATAGGCTTTCTATATGTATATTTAGATTTTTATTTTTATTTGATCAGTTCCTGATCATTAAATAACGCATTCACTGCCTGTTCGTAATTCTTTAACGTCTGAACTTTACGGATCTTCTTTGCGTATTTTTCGTGGTTTGTAAACATGACCGCTGCATTGTTCCAGAATTCTTTCATCTTATAGAGAACATTTTTATCGCCGCTTAGGTAATCCTGATATGCTTCATAAAGTGTATCATGCATTTTCAGGAGTTCTCTTTTGGTCAGTTTCTGTCCATATTTGATTTCTCGTACAAGGGCTGGATTTCTTAACAGACCTCTTCCGATCATCACTGCATCTACATCTGGAAACCTTGTTGTGATATTGTCGTAGTCTTCTTTTGTTACGATATCTCCATTGTAGCAGAGTGGATTCTCACTGTGGTTTACTGCATATTCAAAGACATCAATGTGTGGTTTTCCTTTATAGAATTCCTGCTGTAGTCTTGGATGGATCGTTAGTTCATAGACTGGATGGCGGTTGTAGATGCTTAAGATTTCTTCGAATTCTTCTGTGTCTCTTAATCCGATTCTTGTTTTAATCGAGATCTTCATATCTAATGCTTCGAAGATCTCCGTAAGGAAATCATCTAATACTTCTGGTTCTCGCAGGAATCCTGAGCCTTTTTGTTTGGCTACAACGGTTCTTGACGGGCAGCCAAGATTTAAATTGACTTCATCGTATCCCAGTTCTTTTAATTCTTTTGCTGTTCTGATAAAATCTTCAGAACTTTTCGTTAAAATCTGTGGTACGATATGTAATCCTTCATTATGTTCCGGCAATACATCCTGAAATTCTCTTGTTTTGAATGTTCTTTTTCCATTTGGCATGATAAATGGTGTGTAGTATTTATCGATTTCTCCAAATAGTTGTTCGTAAATGTTTCGGTATAAGTAAATCGTGATACTTTCCATTGGGGCATAATAAAATTTCATAATAACGATCAGTTTCCTCCATTTAAATTATACTTCTTGACACTCATACCATTATATATGATTTACGAACCGAGGGCAAAATATATTACAAATACTGAAATCGCCAATCCAGACTTTATTTTTTCAACAATTGATGTTATATTAGTAAACAACGAGTGAAAATTTGAGAAACATTGATACAATTTATCAGCGAGGTATGAATAATGAAAGAAATGAAACCGATCAAAGAAGGTAAAGTTCGTGAGATTTATGACAATGGTGACAGCCTGATCATGGTTGCAACTGACCGTATCAGCTGCTTTGATGTCATCTTAAAGAATGATGTCACAAAGAAAGGAACTGTTTTAACACAGATGTCCAAATTCTGGTTTGACCTTACAAAAGACATCGTTCCTAACCATATGATCTCTGTTGATGTCAAAGATATGCCTGAATTCTTCCAACAGGAAAAATATGATGGAAACAGCATGATGTGTAAGAAACTTACTATGCTTCCAATCGAATGTATCGTTCGTGGATATATCACAGGAAGCGGTTGGGTAAGCTATCAGGAGAATGGTACAGTCTGCGGAATCAAACTTCCTGAAGGATTAAAAGAATCTGATAAACTTCCTGAACCAATCTACACACCATCTACAAAAGCAGAGATTGGTGATCATGATGAGAACATTTCTTTTGAAAGAAGTATTGAAGTTCTTGAGAAAGAATTCCCAGGTAAAGGACAAGAATACGCTGAACAGTTACGCGATAAGACGATCGCGCTTTATAAGAAATGTGCTGATTATGCATTAGAACACGGAATCATCATCGCAGATACAAAATTTGAATTTGGTCTTGACGAAGACGGTAACATTGTCATCGGAGATGAAATGTTAACACCAGACAGCTCTCGTTTCTGGCCAGCAGACGAATACGAACCAGGTCATGGACAGCCATCCTTCGACAAGCAGTTCGCCCGCGACTGGTTAAAGAGCAACGAACATGACTGGAAACTGCCTCAGGACATTGTTGATAAGACAATTGATAAATATTTCCAGGCTTATGAGATGCTTACTGGGAAAGATTTGTAAGTAGTATTTTGTTGTATGGAATATAAATAAAAGAAAAAGAAAGATCATGAATAAGCAAAGTGGCACTCCGCATTTTTGAAAGCGTTTTTTACAAATCGCTGGTCCGCGCCTGTTCCTTCGATAACTCACTGGCTGCGAGCCAAAATGCCCGCAGCTACGTTCAAACAATCGACCACAGGACGCTGCGAATTTGTAAAAAACGCATTCAAAAAGTGCTCATGTTGCCACTTTTGCTTATTCATGATCTTTCTTTTTCTTTTATTTATATCCCATACAACAGAACACTATTCAAATCTCCACACAGAGAATGTATGTTAAACGGTATTGGTTGATAATTTCAGTTATCGAAACCACTGGTAGGTGTGTATGTTTTACTGTATTGACAATAATAATATCTGTCTGCCACTACATAAATTGAAAACAATAACATTCAACATACTCACCTACATAAATTTTTCAATCTTGTAATTGTCCTCACTTTAGACTTCTGGTATATGATAAAAACTAAATAAGCAACCGAAAGCGCAGCATTGGAATTTTGCCATATTTTGAACAAATTCGCAGCCCAATTGGACGAATGTCTGAGCGTCAAAGACTACTGGGTTCAGTAACTTTCAACGCGAGTTTTCGTAGGAAATTGGGCGGATCAGCGATTTGTTCAAAATGTGAGCAAAATTCCACCGCTGCGCTTTCGGTTGCTTATTTAGTTTTTATCATATACTCAAAATCTACAGTTGGCCAACTACAAATTTAAAATTAAAATTTATCTTAAAATTTCTCGTCCAGTAAACACCACAATAGACCGAGGTTTCATCACATATTCACGATCAATGCGAATCTCTTCTCCTTCTTGATAGAAATACTTTCCTTTATCATCTCCATAAGTATCCACACTTAAGTACCATGCTCCATGATTTGTAAGGTTTGGAAGTGTGATCTTTACTTCTTCCCAATAAGCATTGACTGCTACATATACAAGATCGTCTTTTCCTTTTTTGCGGTCATATCCTGCAAAGCTTACTGCCAATGTTTTTGCATTTTGTGGTACTTCCATACGTTCTGCATTAACATCGTGTGCATGCATTGCTTCCATTCCACAAACTGCATTGTCCAGTTTCTTGCGGATAACTGGATGTTTTTTTCGGTAATCGATCATAAATTTAAAGAATTCAAATAAGTCTTTATTCTTCTCTAATAAGCTCCAATCAATCCATGAGATTTCATTATCCTGACAGTAGCTGTTATTATTTCCAAACTTCGTATTTCCGAATTCATCGCCTGAGAAGAACATTGGCGTTCCACGGCTGCACATTAAGATAGCACAAGCATTTCTGATCATGCGGTAACGTAATTTGAGTACTTCCGGATCTTTTGTATCTCCTTCCATACCACAATTCCAGCTTCGATTGTCATTTGCCCCATCGGTATTGTTCCAACCATTTGCCTCATTATGTTTATTATTGTAAGAATAGAGATCATACATTGTAAATCCATCGTGACATGTGAGGAAGTTGATACAGGAATTGTATCCAGCGTAATTACTGTTTCCATCAGAGTAATATCCGCCATACAAGTCACCTGAACCACAAATTCTCCATGCAGCACTGTTAGCTTCCCAGAAATCACCTTTTAGATAGCCTCGCATCGTATCACGGTACTGTCCGTTCCATTCTGCCCATCGTTTGCTGGCTGGAAAGTTTCCTACCTGATATAATCCACCTGCATCCCATGCTTCTGCGATCAGTTTTACATTCCTTAAAAGTGGATCATAGGCCAGACTTTTTAGTAATGGTGGATTATTCATTGGCATTCCATCTTCATCTCGTCCAAGAATGCTTGCAAGATCAAATCGGAATCCATCTACACGATAATGAACCGTCCAATGTCTTAAACATTCAAGGATCATCTGCTGTACTACTGGATGGTTGCAATTTAGAGAATTCCCACATCCACTAAAATTATAATAATTACCTTCTGGAGTTAATAAATAGTAGATATTGTTGTCAAATCCCTTAAAACTGAAGAATGGTCCATTTTCATTTCCTTCCGCAGTGTGATTAAATACAACATCCAAAATAACTTCGATTCCATTTTCATGAAGTTCACGGATCAATTCTTTTAATTCCTTTCCTTCATTATTGACTTCCTCAGCAGCTGTATAACTGGCATTTGGTGAAAAAAATCCAACCGTATTATATCCCCAATATTCAACAAGTTGTTTCCCATCCACTTCTCTTGCGTTGATCATCTCGTCAAATTCAAAGATCGGCATCAATTCTACCGCATTGATCCCTAATTCTTTTAAATATGGGATCTTTTCTTTTAATCCTGCAAAAGTTCCTGGATGTTTGACTCCTGAGGATGAATGATTTGTAAATCCTCTGACATGTAACTCATAAATGATCAGATCACTCATCTCTCTGGTTGACTGTGGCTGTACACCCCAGTCAAAACTATCTCTTACCACTCTTGCATGATACGTTCTGGTTCTTTTATGTCCCCAGACTTCCTGTCCTGCAACCGCCTGAGCATATGGATCTAACAAAACTTTTGTTTTATCAAATAGTAATCCTTTTTGTTCATCATATGGTCCATCCACACGATAAGCATATTCAAAATCTTCGGATTTCAGATCATAAACGATCATAGAATAGACATCTCCGATCTTATATGATTCTGGAAATGGAATGATTGCATATGGTTCTTCTTCTCCTGGATGAAATAATAGCAGATCACATGATGTTCCATTGCTCGTATGCACTGTAAAATTCACTCCACATGAAAATTCTGATGCTCCGTTTAGATCAAAAAATCCTGGCCTTACTTTAAAACCATTGATTTCCATCATTGGCTTTACCATTCTGACATCGTCTGTAATATAATCATTCAAAATATATTGTTTCAAAACTATCACCCGTTCTATCTTGTTTCATCATCTTTCTTATTTCTATTCTCTTAATTCCCTATATCGTCTGTTTACTTAAGACCGATGCAAAAGTAACTCTCTGATCGATCCAACTGCCTGTGATCGAAACCATTTTACCCATCGTAAATGCAGCAACGATCGTTCCAATACCTAATCCATCTAAATATCCAAGCATCAGACATGTTAAAAGCCCAGTTGTGGCAAGACATAAAACATCAAATATGATCTTAACCCTTGCATATGGTTTGTCAATGATTTCTGATAATTCTCTTGGAAATAAATCCGTTGGAATGATCGGAAGCTGGCATCTGTTCTCTAAAGCAATTCCTATACTTAACAAGAAATAACTGATCAGGAAATACGCAATCCTGCATGGGATCGTCTGTGGCAGGATCCCAATCCATAATTCATTGACATCTAATAATTCACTAAACGCAAATCCTGCAACGAAGCTGAATAAATAAGATGGTACAAACTTTCTTCTTAGGATCATTAGACTTAACACTAATGCTCCCTGAAATATATATGTCCATGTACCTAGTGATAACTCCTTAAATACTTCCGAAAATGCATAAGGTACACTTGAGATTGCCGAAATTCCAGAACCTGAATACAGCATCAGTACTACACTAAAACTATTGATCACGATTGCTGCCATCAATGCAAGCTCTCCTCTTAGTATTGGTTTTTCATTCTCCATCTTTCATCCTCCAAGTCTACACGTAATTATGAATATAAGTTTAGTCCTTATTTACATATTTTACAAGTTAGATTTTTTTCATAAATCTATAGAAGATATCTATTAATTCTCTGTCAAGATTAGATTCTGTACTTTTTTCTGTAAATATGATATGATTGCACTTGTGTCTGTTCATGTTCCATGTCACCTTAAGGTAACATGGATCTTAATGAGTAAATATCTATTATATAAGAACAGATACAAATTAATAAAAGAAATTTGAAAGAGGTTTGATTTATGTTAGAGCTTATACAATCAGTTAACAGTGCCGTGAACAACTTTATCTGGGGTGTTCCAGCCATGATCTGCATCATTGGTGTCGGATTACTGTTAACGATCAAAACAAAATTTTTACAGATCCGTAAATTTCCTTATGCAATGAAGGAAACGCTTGGTCGTGTCTTTAAGAAGCAAGATGCATCCGACGGATCTATGACTCCATTTCAGGCAGTCTGTACTGCACTCGCTTCCACAGTCGGAACTGGAAATATTGCCGGAGTTGCCGGTGCAATCGCAATCGGTGGTCCTGGTGCTGTTTTCTGGATGTGGATTTCTGCTATTCTTGGAATGTGTACGAAATTTTCCGAAGTAACACTTGCAGTTCACTTCAGAGAACGTAACCAAGAAGGGGATTATGTTGGTGGTCCTATGTACTATATCAAGAATGGTCTTAGCAAAAACTGGCATTTTCTTGCTGTACTATTCTCTGCTTTCGGAGTTTTAACAGTATTCGGAACTGGAAATGCTACTCAGGTAAATACGATCACAACAGCAATCAATTCTGCTTTGTTGAATTTCCACGTGATCAGTCAGTCTTCTGTTGGAACTACGAATCTGATCATTGGTATCATTGTTGCAATTCTTGTGGCATTGATCTTACTTGGCGGAATCAAAAGAATCGGACAGGTAGCTGAAAGATTAGTACCTTTTATGGCATTTATTTATATTTTCTTTGCCTTAGGTGTTGTTGTTTTAAATATCGATCAGCTTCCTGCTGTTTTTGGTTCTATCATTAACGGAGCTTTCCATCCTGCTTCTGTGACTGGTGGTATTGTTGGAAGTTTCTTTATGAGTATGAAAAAAGGTGTCGCACGAGGCATCTTCTCAAATGAAGCCGGACTTGGTACAGGTTCGATCGCTCATGCCTGTGCTGATACGAAAGAGCCTGTAAAGCAGGGACTTCTTGGTATCTTTGAAGTATTTACTGATACGATCTTAATCTGTACATTGACAGCTTTGGTCATCCTCTGCAGTGGAATTCCAATTGGATTTGGTGCGGATGCTGGTGCTGAACTTACGATCAGTGGATTTACTTCTACTTATGGTAACTGGATCTCCATCTTTACTGCAGTTGCGTTATGTTGTTTTGCATTTTCAACCATTATCGGATGGGGATTATATGGAGCTCGTTGTATTGAGTTTCTATTCTCTTCTAAGGTTATTAAACCTTTTATGTTAGTATATTCGTTAGTTGCGATCCTTGGTGCTACTGTAGACCTTGGAATGCTTTGGAGTATCGCAGAAACATTCAACGGTCTGATGGCGATTCCGAACTTGATCGCTTTGTTCCTTCTATCTGGAACTGTAGTAAAATTGGTAAAAGACTATTTTCATGAGAAATAGTTGCACACTCTTGCTTTTCCACTTCGTTTTGCCTGGTAAAGTGCCTGATCGGCGCGTTTATAGAGATCCATGTAGCAGTCCCCGTCTTGTGGGGCTGTGCTGATCCCGATACTGATGGAGATATTATTTCCTTTCAATTCATCGATCTTGTATGCTTGTGTTTTAGCCAGCAATTCTCCTGCTTTCTTCATTGCTATATCCTTTGTCTGGATATTCTTCATAATGACTCCGAATTCATCCCCACCGATCCTTCCTAATATATCTCCTTCACGGAAAGTGCCTTTTAGAAGTTTCCCGAATTTCTGTAACACGATATCCCCGACTGCATGTCCATAGATATCGTTGATCTGCTTAAAACAGTCCACATCCAAAATCAAAAATGCATGGGACTTATTCTCATCTTCTGATAAAAGTTCATCCGTTAACTGCTCAGTCGTTTCTTTGTTATATAATCCTGTCAATGCGTCAGTTTGTGCATATTTCAGTAATTCTTTGTTCCTTGTATGATTCTCATAAACAATATACAGGATCAATAAGGTCACCAAAACAATAAATACGATCATAAAGCTTATTTCGTAGTGTTCAATGAAGTTATATGACTGTTGTGCTGCCTGTTCTGGTAATGCATAACAGAGTATCCAACCATTGACCCCCATTGGCATATATGCAAAGTAATGTCTTCTTGTCCCTTCTTTCTTGCTGTCTGCCGTTACAAGATTTTCTTTTCCTTCTTTAAAATCCTGTTTGATCTTCTTCACTGTTACTTTGTCTTTGATGATCCATTTGCAACAATATTTATAGAAATTATCTCTATAATCAAGATTCCAGTAAGATGTATCTCCTTCAAATGCAATGATTTCTCCGTTTTGCGCAATGATCATACTGCATCCTTGTCCATTAAAAAGATCTTCAAACAGCATGCGACTTAGAGCTGTTACGTCATAAGAACCTCCAAGAGCTCCGATCACTTTGTGTTTGCTGTTATATATCGGAACTCCTAACACAACTCTTGTTGATCCAGACATACTACTATCTAATGGATCACTTAATGTTCTTTTTCCACTGATCACTTCTTTAAAATATCTTCGATGCGATAAATTCTTTATCAATCCATTGTCATAATGAGCATCCCCATTTGGCTTGATCAATGCAGTCCCACCAAAATCTGTATGTTTTGTGATCGACTTGATCAAATTCATATTCTTCTTTGCTAACAGATGGTCTGTCTTGCCAATCTCTTCTGCTAATCCATTTAAGTAATCATATTGAATATCTAATATTGTTCTTAAATGCTCACTCTGTCTGACCACGTTGTTCCTCATCGTGTTTTTTGATCTTTGTTCAACAGAACGTTTTATGCAAAAGAAGAAAACAAAAAGTCCTACGATGACTGCCGCTAAGAATATACTGATCACAGCCGCATATTTTTTAATCTGTGTCTGATTCTTCTTCATAACTTTGATTCTCCTTGATTCTATATCTGTATATATTTTTGTTCTATTTAACTATACCAAAATTTGCTATATCCGTCTATTTAATCCTGTGAAAATCTTTTCTATATTAGAATAAAAAAAGAGAAAACTTTCGTTTTCCCTTTTTTCACAATGTTTTATTATTCTTAAGCGTTTTCAAACTGGCTATTATAAAGATCCGCATAGAATCCACCCTTGGCCAGCAATTCTTCATGATTTCCCTGTTCCACAATGTCTCCGTGATTCATAACTAAGATCACGTCGGCATCTTTGATCGTTGATAAGCGATGGGCGATCACAAAACTTGTTCTTCCTTGCATCAGATTATCCATTGCCATCTGAATTCGTTCTTCTGTTCTTGTATCGACCGAACTTGTTGCTTCATCAAGAATCAAAATCTTTGGATCTGCTAAGATTGCTCTTGCGATCGTTAATAACTGTTTCTGTCCTTGGGAGATATTATTGCTTTCTTCGTTGATCTCCATATCATATCCACCTGGCTGTGTTTCAATGAAATGATGTGCGTATGCAGCTCTTGCTGCTCCTTGGATTTCTTCTTCGCTTGCATCTAATTTACCATAGCGGATATTGTCACGGATACTTGCATTGTAAAGCCATGTATCCTGAAGCACCATACCAAACATTTCTCTTAGGTCACTTCTCTTGAATTCTCTGATATCATGGCCATCTACTTTAATGCAGCCTCCATTCACATCATAGAAACGCATCAGAAGTTTGATCAACGTTGTCTTTCCAGCTCCAGTTGGTCCTACGATCGCAACTTTCTGACCTTCTTTGACATCGACGGAGAAGTCATTGATGATCGTTTGATCTTTGTTATATCCGAAGTTTACATGTTCAAATGTTACATTTCCAGCAAGTGTATCAACAGGTACCGCGTCTTTTTCAACTTCGATTTCTTCCTCTTCTTCCAGGAATTCAAAGACACGTTCTGCAGATGCTGCGGTTGTCTGCATCATGTTACCTACCTGTGCTAACTGTGTGATCGGCTGGCTGAAGTTTCTTACATACTGTAAGAATGACTGGATCTGACCTACCTCGATCGTCTTCTTGATTGCTAAATATCCACCTAATATTGTTACTGCTACATAACCTAAATTCCCAACAAACTGCATCAGCGGCATCATTGCTCCTGAGAAGAATTGTGATCTCCATGCAGAATTGTAAAGTTTTCCATTTACTTCTTTAAATTCTTCGATCACGCTTTCTTCTTTGTTAAATGCTTTGACAATGTTATGTCCACTATAGATTTCTTCTACCTGGCCATTTAACTCTCCAAGGTGTTTCTGCTGTGCCTTGAAATATGGCTGAGATTTTGACATGATCAATCCGATCAATCCCATAGATAATGGAAGTGTCAATAAAACTGCGATCGTCATCGGAATACTGATACGGATCATCATAATAAATACACCGACGATCTGTGTCGCTGATGTGATGATCTGTGTCATACTCTGGTTTAAGCTCTGCCCTAATGTATCAACATCATTTGTAACTCTTGACAATACTTCACCATAGGTTCTGCTTTCAAAATATTTCATTGGCATACGATGAATCTTCTCTGAAATATCTTTTCTCATCTGGTAACTGACATTGTTTGATACATGTGTCATGATCAGTCCCTGAATAAATGAGAAAATCGCACTTGCTACATATAAGCTTAACAACATCAATAAAATATGTTTAACTTTATCAAAATCAATTCCACTTCCACCAGATACTTTGCGAACCAGTCCTTTGAAGATCTCAGTTGTTGCATCTCCTAAGATCGTTGGTCCAACAATGTTAAACACGGTACTTGCAATGGCAAAAATGATTACCATAACGATCGGAACATAGAAACGTCTCATATATTTGATCAGTTTGACCATTGTTCCTTTTAAATCTTTGGCTTTCTCGCCTGGTGCCATTCCTCTGCCTGGTCCACCCATCGGACCTCTTCTTCGATTATTACTCATGGTCAGACACCTCCCTTGCTTTCTTAAGATCATCTTCTGATAATTGCGATTTGGCAATCTGCTGATAAACCGGACAAGTATTTAATAACTCTTCATGAGTTCCTTTTCCTACGATATTTCCTTCATCTAAGACGATGATCTGGTCTGCATGAAGGATCGTACTGATCCTCTGTGCTACGATCAGTGTTGTACTTCCATTTGTTTCTTTCTGAAGTTCAGAACGAAGTTTCACATCTGTCTTATAATCAAGTGCTGAGAAACTGTCATCAAAAATATAGATTTCAGGATCTTTTGCAATAGCTCTTGCAATTGATAATCTCTGTTTCTGTCCACCAGATACGTTGGAACCGCCCTGTGCGATCGGTGAATCATACTTTTCCTCTTTCTCCTCAATGAAATCTGTTGCCTGTGCGATTCTTGCTGCACGTTTCACTTCATCGATCGTTGCATCTTCTTTTCCATATTTTAAGTTGGATTCGATTGTTCCTGAGAACAATACTCCTTTCTGTGGTACGTATCCGATCTTTTCACATAAATCATGTTGTTTTACATCACGGATATCCACCCCATCAACCAAAATACTTCCACGGCTGACATCAAAGAATCTAGGAATCAGGTTGATCAATGTTGATTTACCACTACCTGTACTTCCAATAAATGCGGTTGTTTTACCAGCTGGTGCTGTAAAACTGATATTATGAAGCACTGCTTCATCTGCATCAGGATAGCAGAAATATACATTTTTAAATTCAACTTCACCTTTTTTCTCTGGTAAAAATTCTTTTGGTTCTTCTGGATCTTTGATCATGACTTCCATATCTAAGATCTCATTGACACGTTCTGCTGCAACCTGTGCACGAGGCATCATAATAGATACCATGGAGATAAATAAGAATGCCATAATGATCTGCATTGCATACTGGATAAATGCCATCAGATCTCCAACCTGCATCTTTCCTGCATCAATATTGGATGCTCCAGCATATACGATCAGAACAGTTAAACCATTCATGATCAGCATCATTGTTGGCATCATAAATGTCATAGCTCTGTTTACAAATAAATTTGTCTTCATCAGATCCATATTGGCTTTGTCAAAACGTTCTTCTTCATGTTTTTCTGTACTGAATGCACGGATTACGGAAAGTCCAGTAAGAATTTCCCTTGTTACTAAGTTTAATCGGTCGATCAGTTTCTGTAAGATCTTAAATTTTGGCATCGCTACCTTAAATAATACAAAGATCACTAACATGATCGCGATCACACCGATAGCGATCGTCCATGTCATCTTCGCATTGGTTGTTAATACTTTGAAAATACCTCCAATTCCCATTAATGGTGCGTATACGACGATACGGAATACCATCGTCATAAACATCTGAATCTGCTGGATATCATTCGTACTTCTTGTGATCAATGAGGCTGTTGAGAATTTATCAAACTCAGAGTTTGTAAACGACATAACTTTCTCAAATACTTTCTCTCTCAGAATACGACTTAGTTTCGCAGCTAAACGTGCTGACAATAAAGTAACACTCACTGCTGCTGCCATGATCAAGAACGCAAGCCCGATCATCTTTGCTCCTGTCACTAACAGATAATGTGTCTGCATCTGGTCAATATCAAGTCCGATCGCTTTGTATTCTGAAGTCACAAAAGAAATCGCTGCCTGACTGATGATCGTATCTGGCATGTCTTTTGTATCCATGTTCTTCATCTGCGCCATCATTTTTTTCTGGCTCTTGCTTAAAAAAGCTGCTGCCTGAGGATTGGCCTGAATCTGTTTTGCCATCTGTGCTGACAACTTAAGCATTGCCTTTGACATACTCGTATCAAGATGTTCTCTGTCTTTTTTGGAGATATATCTTCTGACATATAAACGTCCGTCTTTATAATCTTTATATTTTGAATCTTTTACCTGATCTTTTGTATAAAGTTTATAAGCATCTTCCATATCATCTGCATCATCTTGTTTCATAAGAGATTTCAATGCCAGAAATGTTTCTTCTCTCATTACATCAGGAACTGCGTCTTCAATACCCTTCTGCTGAATACCAACATTGACGATATTGGAAGTAAATGTTGGTAATGTCAGGTCACAACTCGCCTGTAGGATCAGCAATAACACGATCGCAATGATAGGCACATATGCTTTTTTCAAATATCGAAATAATTTAAGCATCTGATTTTTCCTTTCTTTCTTTTTTTAGTATCTCTGTCTGTTCATCCAGACAATCACAAAATTTATTTAATAGTCTCTTGAGTTCTTCCTGCTCCTCTTTTGTAAAATACTCTTGAAGTTTTTCTTGTATCATGACAAATTTTTTATGACCGTCTTCACAGATACTTCTTCCCTTCTCAGTAAAATAAATTCTGCTTTTTCTTGAATCTTTTTCGTCTTGTTTTTTCTCTATATATCCATTCTTTTCCATTCGTCCAATCATTACGTTTAGCGTAGACGGCTTGACCTGCATCTTCTCGGCTAACTCTTTTTGTGTACAGCCTTCGCATTTTTTTAAATGAATGATCAGAGGCATCTGTCTCGGATGTATATTTTCTTCTTTCAAAAGCTCAAATCCATAAATCACACTCTTATGATTCACTTTGCCGATCAAACTGTAAATTCCTTCACACTTCTTCATGTATACTCCTTTCTTTACTTTGAGTATTTTAATTAGACAACTAATCATTAGACGACTAATTGAAATTCTAACACTATGTATACAAAATGTCAATAATTTCTGTATTTTTATCTCATATGGGATTTTATCAAAATTTTCTAAAATAAAAGAACCCTTCAGCTATCACATAAGCCAAAAGGTTCTTCCTTGTTTCATTTACATATTCGACTATTTCTTTTAACGAATTAAGCGTTTTTTCCGCAGCATTTTTTGTATTTTTTACCGCTTCCGCATGGGCATGGATCGTTTCTTCCGATCTTCTTTCCTTTTACAACTGTTGTTGAATTTCTTGATTCTTTGTATAACTCTTTTCTTCTTTCTTCTGTAAGAATGTCATCCCATTCCTTTAAGTTGTAAAGCCATTCTGCACGACATCCAACCATGTTGTAATATAATTTCTCGAAGTCGATGTCTAAGCTTACCTGTGTATTTTCATCCATCTCTTCGATTGGGTTTGCTTCTTTTAAGCTGTCGTTGATCCCATCTAAGAATCCTACAAACATCTGTAATTCTGTCTCGTATTTGTCTGCTAATTCTTTCACTGTTCCAGATACAACTGTATCTTTGTCAGCTAATAATTGTTCGTAGATTCCTTTTTCAATGTTGAAGTAATTTAACCAGAACTGCTGTCCTTCTGCTGTTCTATCGTCAAATTTATATGCGTAATCACGCCATTCCTGTAATAAAGCCATGTTCATTCCATCCTTTTCTTTTAAAAATGTTATTTTCCTTTGATACTATAACAAATCTCTGGCTCTTTTTCAACAATCGACAGCAATTTTACATAAAAATCCCCCATTCCACGGCTTCGCAGAGTGGGGGAATACTTAAGGGGAGGATAAGTATTTCTCTATCCAGTTCTTTTATTAACTGGATATTCTTATTATGTCCTCTCTTTTGCTTCTTATTCACTTTCTTTTATAGATTTTTAAAATCAATCCACAGTTCATCGTAAATTCTTACTTTGATCTTATCTTCAAATGTGTATTCTTCCACATCGTCATGTTCAAGATCGTATACGATAATTCTTTGTTTTTCTGGATCAACGATCCAGTATTCTCTTACACCCGCAGAACGATATTTGAATAATTTGATCCCATAATCCATTCTTCTGCTCCCTGGTGATACAATTTCTATGATCCAGTCTGGTGCTCCATTGCATCCTTTATCGTCCAACTTATTTTCATCGCATACAACTGAAATATCTGGTTCTACATATGTCTTATCATTTTCATCAAGAAATACTGCAAATGGTGCTAAATTAACCTCACATGTTCCATGATGTTCATCAATATAGTCTGCGATCTTCCGACTGATCTCAAAAGATATTCTTTGATGTCTTCTGGACGGTGGTGCCATATCATAAATATAACCGTCAATTAATTCTGCACGTTGTCCTTCTGGTAATTTATAAATATCATCTAATGTATAGTTATTTTCTTTTAATATTGCCAATTGAAACACTTCCTTTCTGAAAAATGTTCTTTGTATATCATTATCATAACATATTTTACTCTTTCAAAACACAATAATCTATGCTAGGATACCTCATAGATATACATATTTACGAAAGGATGTTATGATGAAAAAACAAAAACGTATGAAGCAGATCACAGCTATCCTGTTGATCGTTATATTACTTGCCATCATCGGATCTACCATCTTTTTTGCAGTGATCGGTAGTCAGTTGTTCTGGATGTCGTTATTTTTGATGTTCTTTTTTCCGATTTTTTTATGGGCAATGTCATTTTTATATAAATGGAGTAAAAATAAGAACGAGCACTGATGTTTCATTTTCAGTGCTCATTTTTATTTTACTTTCTGATTCTTTCTAAATATTCTTTGATATTTTTCTCATATCCATTTTCCGTTGGTTCATAAAACGTTGTTCCAAGAAGCTCATCTGGAAGGTACTGTTGTTTTACATAATGATCTGGATAATCATGCGCATATTTATAGCCGATTCCATGTCCTAGTTTCGCTGCACCTTTGTAATGAGCATCTCTTAAATGATTAGGGACTGCTCCGATCTTATGATTTCTGACAGATTCTAGTGCCTGATCAACTGCCATATATGCTGCATTGCTCTTTGGTGCACTGGCTACATAAGTGACTGCCTGTGCCAGAATGATCCTTGCTTCTGGCATTCCGATCCGTTCCACTGCCTGTGACGCTGCAACTGCTACCTGTAATGCCTGTGGATCAGCATTTCCAACATCTTCGGATGCACAGATCATGATTCTTCTTGCGATAAATGTAACACTTTCTCCGGCATCGATCATTCTTGCCAGATAATAAATAGCTGCATCTGGATCTGATCCTCGCATACTTTTAATAAATGCAGAAATGACATCATAGTGATTATCCCCGTCTTTGTCGTATTTTGTCACTCTTCTTTGGATACATTCCTGTGCTACATCGATATCGATATGAATCTTTCCATCTTCGGCAGGTTCTGTTGTTAAGATTCCAAGTTCGATCGCATTTAAAGCACTTCTTGCATCTCCTTCTGCCATATCTGAGAGAAAATCTAATGCATCATCGGTAATCGTTGCTCCGTAGATTCCCATTCCTTTTTCATCGTCTGTAATCGCTCTTTGGATCAATTTTTTGATATCTTCTTTTTCTAAGGAATGTAATTCGAATACATTTGATCTTGAGATCAAAGCCTGATTTACTTCAAAGTATGGGTTCTCTGTCGTTGCTCCGATCAAGATGATCGTTCCGTCTTCTACAAATGGCAGTAGGTAATCTTGTTGTGCTTTATTGAATCTGTGGATCTCATCGATAAACAAGATCGTCTTCTTCTGATACATTCCAAGAGATTCTTTTGCATCTGCTACCGCCTCCTGCATATCTTTTTTCCCAGATGTTGTTGCATTCATCTGGACAAAATTTGCCTTTGTTGTGTTTGCGATCACTTTTGCAAGTGTTGTCTTTCCTGTTCCTGGTGGACCATAGAAAATGATCGATCTGATCTTATCTGCTTTGATCGCTCTATATAGTAATTTGTCTTTTCCAATAATATGTTCCTGACCTACCACTTCATCGAGGGTTGCAGGTCTCATTCTCCCTGCTAATGGCGACTCTTTATCTTTATTTAATTCTCTTGCATATTCAAATAAATCCATAGTTTTCCTCCAGATTTTATCTTAGCACAGGGTATTGAGAAAATCTATGAATTATTCATACATTTTTTATAAATAAGACATGAATTTATCATATTCCTTTGCTATAATGGAAGAAGTTAATAACAAAGCACGGGTTAGGAGTTATCATGAAAAATACAGCAATTGAAAAACTTTCTTATACCGAAGTTACGAAGAATATCAGTCAGGCTGAATATAACCAGACACAGGAAGAATATATCCTGTCCAAATCTCCTGATAAATATATGATCAGTCTTCCGGTCAAGGTATTAATGTTTGAAGGAGCAAAGGACAGTTCCCCATTTACATATTATTTTTATATGGAGAATGATGAAGATCTCTATCTGATGCAAAGAAAGAGAAATGGCTCTGTTGTTGATAAAACAAAGATTCCTTTGACCAAAGAACAAGGACAGAAGATTTTGGATGGTGATTATCAATTTTTATTAGACAGTGATGAACCATTGCTTAATTCTCTTTATTTTCAGTTTACGGTAAATCAGCTGCATCCTTTGTATCGAAAGGAATGTACCAGAAAGATTTTTCATCAGAATCGCTTCTTAGATGAGATCGTAGATATTCATATCGTAAGAACACCTTTTGAAGAAGATCAGGATTTCTTTGCAAAGCATGAGACAATACTTAAAGGTGGTAATAATAATGGATTACGACGAAATACCAGACAGTATCTGAATATGTCGAAACCTATGAGTGAATTGTTGAATTATCAGAATTCGTTAATGTAAATATGGTGGAATGACGGAAATTATTGGTGGAATATTATAAAAAGAGATCATGTGTCTGCAACCCACTTTCGTTCGGACTCTCACGTAGCTGTACTAAGCTCCTGAATGGTCATTCGACCATCCACTCGCTAAGTGCAGACGTGTTCGTACGGTTGCCGACACATGATCTCTTTTTATAATATTCAAATAATTTACGTTATTCAAACTTCTACGGAGTGTGTATGTTTTACTGTATTGGTGTTTATAATAACTTCCTGTCTACCACCACATAAATCAAAAAGCAATCACGTTTAACATACATCCACCAGCTTGAATTCTTTTAATTTTATGATTGAAAGTCTTCAGGTATTTAGAGAAAAAATAAAAGATAGC
>OFLY01000363.1_pt1 | contig 38389 bp, 30 predicted proteins | sample 1541161 | NCBI WGS metagenome assembly OFLY01 (sample SAMN04209247, study PRJEB22552) | human gut metagenome | biome: gut; material: feces | host: Homo sapiens | place: USA: Oklahoma | reverse complement strand
GCACCAGACCGGCGAACAGATCGAAGCGCTGCTTTCGGGTCTTGAGACTTTCGCCTGCATATACGCGGGTGCGGTAATTGCAGCGTTGCTGCTCTCCATCGCCCTGACCAATCTCTATCTGACGCGCAACATCTTCCGCCACATTTCCCAGCCTCTGAATGCTCTGACGGCGGGCGTTGCCCGTATCCGTGACGGCGATCTGGACGCGCCCATCGCCTATAGCGAGCCGGACGAATTCAAAGCCGCCTGCGACGCGGTGGACGAGATGGCGGCGCGGCTGAAAACCTCGCTGGAGCAGCAGCAGCTCGCGCAGCAGAAAAAGCAGGAGTTGATCGCCGGGATGTCCCACGACCTGAAAAGCCCCCTGACCTCCATCCGCGCCTACACCGAGGCCCTGCTTGACGGCGTTGCAAAGGATGAAGCGGCGCAGCAGCGATATCTGCAAACGATTCATACCAAGGAAACGGAGATCGAAGCTATGGTCAACCGTCTATTTGCTTTTGCCAAAATGGATGTGAGCGAATATCCCGTCCATACCGAGCCGCTTCTCCTGCGTTCGCTCATGCAGGAGCTGACAGACGAATGGGATGCCGAGGGTATGGAGATCCGAACGGAAATTCCGGCGGATTTGCGTGTTTTGGCTGACCGCGAGCTGCTGAACCGTATCACCGCCAACCTGCTCGGCAACAGTCGGAAATACGGCGGGCGTGAGGCCGTTCATGTTCTGATCTCCGCAGCGGCTTCGGGCGGCATGGCCGAAATCACGTTCGCTGACGATGGGCCGGGTGTTCCGCCAGAACAGCTTCCCCGGCTGTTCGACGTCTTTTATCGCGGTGACGCTGCCCGCACCGCGCCGGGCAAGGGTAGCGGACTTGGTCTTGCGGTGGTAAAGAAAGCGATAGAAGAAATGGGCGGAAGCGTCCGTGCAGAAAATGAAGAAACCAGCGGCCTGCGTATCATGTTCACGCTGCCGCTTGCAAAGGAGGACAGCCATGCCGAAAATTCTGATCGTTGAGGATGACGCCGATATCGCTGCCATCGAGCGGGACTATCTGGAACTCAGCGGCTACGAGGTCACCATCTGCTCCGATGGTACGTCAGGGCTGAATGCCGCTCTGACGGAAAATTGCGATCTTCTGCTTCTCGACCTGATGCTGCCGGGAACGGATGGCTTTACCATCTGCCGCGCCGTGCGCGAGAAGAAGGATATCCCCATTCTGATGGTCACGGCGCTGGGCAAGGATGTGGACAAGATCCGGGGGCTGGGTTTCGGCGCGGACGATTACATCGAAAAGCCCTTTTCCCCCAGCGTGCTGGTGGCGCGGGTCAAAGCGCATCTGGCGCAGTATCATCGGCTCAAGCCGCAGACCGCGGCAGCGCCGAAGCTTCTGACGGTCGGCCCGCTGAGCGCCGACCCGGCGCAGCATTGCATCCGCAAAAACGACGCGGAGCTGGCACTCAAAAACAAAGAGTATGAGCTACTGCTGTTTCTCATGCGGCATCCGGGGCAGGTATTCAGCCGTGAGGATCTCTATGAGATGATCTGGGGGCTGGAGTCCATGGGGGACAACATCACCGTGGCGGTGCACATGAACCGTCTGCGGGAAAAAATCGAGGACGATCCCTCACATCCGACGCTTCTGCAAACTGTCTGGGGTGTAGGGTATCGGCTGAATAAGGGGGAGAGATAATTTATGTGGGTCCTGTTTGCATTTGGTTCGGCCATGTTAGCGGGGCTGACCTCCGTTCTGGCCAAGTGCGGCATCAAGAAAACGGACTCGACTGTGGCTACCGCCATCCGCACCATTGTGGTGCTGATTTTCTCCTGGCTGATGGTGTTTGTCGTCGGCTCTCAGGAGACGATCTCGGCCATCGGCGGAAGGACGCTCCTGTTTCTGGTGCTGTCCGGCCTTGCCACCGGCGCAAGCTGGCTGTGCTACTTCAAGGCGCTGCAGCTGGGTGACGTGAACAAGGTGGTGCCCATTGATAAGTCCAGCACGGTGCTGACCATCCTGCTGGCGGCCATTTTTTTGCAGGAGGGGGTCAGTCTGACCAAGGGCATCGGTGTGGTGCTCATCGCCGTCGGCACATTTTTGATGATTGAGAAAAAGCAGAGCGGCGGCGAGACCAAGAGCGCTGCGTGGCTGTGGTATGCGCTGGGCTCGGCGGTGTTTGCCAGCCTGACGGCTATTCTGGGCAAAGTCGGCATCTCCGGCGTGGAGTCCAATCTGGGGACGGCTATCCGCACCGGTGTGGTGCTTCTTATGTCGTGGGTCATGGTGTTTGTCACCGGCAAGCAGGGAGCGCTTAAGGCAATCCCCAAAAACGAGCTGTTTTTCATTTGCCTCTCGGGTCTTGCCACCGGCGGCAGCTGGCTGTGCTACTACAAGGCCCTGCAAGACGGCCCTGCCAGCGTGGTGGTACCTATCGACAAGCTGAGCATTCTGGTAACGGTGCTGTTCTCCTACCTTGTCTTCCGCGAAAAGCTGACGAAGAAGTCCGCGCTGGGTCTTGCCGGCATCGTGGCCGGCACCTTGCTGATGCTGTTTTAAGTTCTGTTTAATAATGGTTTATATCGGGTTTTACAGGTTCCTTTACAATGACATTGTTCATTGTAAGGAACCTGTTTTTTGTATGGAAATGGAGGTATATATCATGCGTAAAAAAATGATGAACAAGGATTATGCCAAGGCATTCAAAACGATTGTGATTATGGCGGTACTGCTGGCGCTGCTCAGCGCCGTTGTCATCCCGCTGAGCCTGTCGCAGCAGATCAGCGATTTATCCTCGCTGCGCCAGACCTCACAGGAGCAGACGGCGCAGCAGGACGGCGAGCACAGCGAGCATCACGCTGACCGCGAGGAGCTGTGGAAAAGCCAAATCACACCGCCCACGGCAGGGACGCTGGCGGCCCTCGGCGGCATCGCGGTCCTCTGGCTGGCGCTTGGAATTTATTACTGGCTGCTGGTCGCCGCGTGGCTTTATAAGAGCGCGGTGAACGAGGGCATGAACAAATCCCTCTGGATGATCTTAGGCTTGTTCACAAATCTGCTGGCAGTGATTGCCTTTCTGATCGTGCGGGATAATCCACGTCGGGTGAAGCCGCAGGCCGCACAATAATGGGAAGTATTGCAATGAAAACTGCTGACCATTTGCTGCTGGGACAATATCTGGTGGAGCGGTGTGGCACTCCGCATCTGCGCTGCCACCGCAGAGCCTTCCTGCTCGGCTGTGTGGAGCCGGATTACAATGTTTTCAGCTATCTTCGGGGGATGCGATATTATGAGAAATTCCGTGGACACAACGCGGAAAATTCCTCTGCGTTCCTTTCGCACTGCTTCACGGACTTCGAAGGACATACACTCCACTCTGCGTGGGACTACTTCCGCCTTGGAACGATGATTCACTATGCTGCCGATGCGTTCACTGCGCCTCACAACAACTTCTGGACAGGAACTTTGTCGGAGCACTGTGCCTATGAAGCGGCGCTGCACCAGAAATTCGAAAGGATGCTGGCAACTGCACATCCGGAACAAATTCCGTATTGGGAATACGCGCTGCTGCACAGATCGTATTGCAGGGAAGCGCACGGCATGGAGACCGATTTTCAGTACATTCTAACCGCCTGCTTGTCTCTGCTGAAAAAATATTCGCTCCAGATAGCGGAGCCGGAAGGAGATTGCTATGAAGATTTTGATCACTACCGACTGGTACAAGCCAGTCATTAACGGGGTCGTCACCTCCGTGACCAATCTGGAGGAGGGGCTGCGCGGGGCGGGGCATGATGTCCGAATCCTGACGCTGTCCAACGATCTGCACTCTTACCGGAAAGAAAATGTGACTTTTATTGGCTCTATCGGCGTCGGCGTGATCTACCCCAATGCGCGTCTTCGGGCAAGGCTGAACGATCCGCTCGTGCAGGAGCTGATCGACTGGAAGCCGGACGTCGTTCACAGCCAATGCGAGTTCTCCACCTTCTCCTTTGCCAAGCGCATCGCTCATGAGAGCGGCTGTCCGCTGATCCACACCTACCACACGGTATACGAGGACTTTACGCACTACTTCTCTCCCAATGTCCGGCTGGGGCATTTTCTGGCGCGAAAGTTTTCGCACTACATCGCAAGTCAGACCGACGCCGTGATCGTCCCAACGGAAAAGATCCGGAATATGCTTCGCTCCTATCAGATCACGCAGCCGATCCGCACCGTTCCTACGGGTCTGAAAATGGGTGCGTTTCTCGCGCCGCTTCCGCCGGAAAAGCGGACCGTCCTGCGCCGTGCGCTGGGGCTGCGGGAGGGCGACCTTGCGCTCACCTATATTGGCCGTTTGGCGCAGGAAAAAAGCATCGGCGAGCTGCTGCGCTTTTTGCCGGACACGCCCCAGAACGTCAGGCTTCTGCTGGTGGGCGACTGGCCGTACCGCGAGAAGCTGGAAGCGCAGGTGCGGGAGCTGGGCATCGCGGGGCGCGTGATCTTCTCCGGTATGGCCGCGCCGGAGCGTGTAGCGGACTATTACAAGGTCGGCGATATTTTCGTCAGCGCATCCCGCAGCGAAACGCAGGGACTGACCTATATCGAGGCAATGGCCTCCGGCCTCCTGAAAGCCCTCGGCGGCAAAGGGAACATTATCAAGATGGACTACTGCGCTACCCGCCTCCGCTTCGAGGTGCACAGCTATGCCTCCGTGGATGAGGCCGCAGCCAAGGCCGCAGGTGCAGAGGGCGTGATCCGCCCGGCCAAGAACGCCTGTCAGGTGGTCATCAAGGGCGATGTGCAGGCCGTGTACGACGCCCTGCGCAAGCAGCTGTAAAACATCCGATGCAGCGCCGCCGGGAGCGGGCCTCAGTGCCCGGCCCGGCGGTATTTTTATCGGAAAGGAATTTTGATATGAAGCCCCAGACCTTTACGTGGAAGAAACTCACCGCCGACGAGCTGACGCGGGTGTATCTGGACGAGATGCGCCGCGACTTCCCGCCCAGCGAGCTGAAACCCCTGAGCATGATACTGAACAGTGAAGCCGTCGGCATGGCCCACACCTGGGGCGTGTTCGAGGGGGAGACGCTGGTGTCCTATCTGCTGATGGTGCGGCCTATGGGCTGTGAAGTGAGCCAGCTGGACTATTTCTCCGTCCTGCCCGCCTACCGCAGCACCGGCATTGGCGCACGTCTGCTGGCCGCTCTGCCCGCCCACGAGGAGGGCGCAAAGGCCATCCTCATCGAGGCCGAGTGTCCCGAGAAGGCTGACGACGAGGCCATGGCCGTCCGGCGTCTGGGCTTTTATGCCCGCTGCGGGGCCATTGACACCGGCTGGACGGAGCATCTTTTCGACGCATGGTTCCGGGTGCTGGTCCTGCCTGCCGAGGGGGAGACACTGGATGCAGAGACGGCCAACAAAGAGCTGGCCGACTGCTACAGCCGGGTCATGGGCGAGGACAAGTGGCGGAAATACGTCCAGCTCTACCGCCCGGACGGCAAGGAAGAGAAATTCTGAGATTTCTTGCAGGAGTTCATTGACAATCCCGGAAAAGAACAGTATCCTTAGGAAAAGACCGGGTATTTTCCGGTAGGGCTTTGCTGATATGAAAGGAGAAAACACTATGATGACGCGGCGTGAATTTATCAAAGTGGCCGGTGCCGGTGTGCTGGCTGTTTCCTGTGCGGGGATGCTGAGCGGATGCGATGTAGTAGAATCGCTGCAGGATATGGATTTTGTGAGCGTGACCATCGGCGAAGTGAAGTTCATGGTGGGAAGCTCGTCTTATACTCCGGATGGAGGGGGGCATCGTGTCAATTTTGGCACAGATTTGCTCATCCGGAATAAGACGAAGAGTGAAGTGACTATCCCGGCATCGGACATCACCGGCACTTACTACTGCAAGATCGACGGGGAAGACAAAACTTATCCGATGAAATATGACCACGGTGATCTCGTGGCACCGGTCACCCCAAGCAATGAGCTGCCAACGGAGATCGGCAACTTTGGTTTGACTACGGAGGCAGAGATTCCGGAAGATGCAGTCAGCCAGAAGGTCGAGTTCAGCATCAAATGCGGCGGCTATAAAGCGATCTTTGCTTACTCGATGACGAATAACGATTGGATCCTGCCGCCCAAAAAGGAAGAGATCAAGTAATTCATTTCATAACATATCTCAGCCCCGGGTGCTTCCCCTCGAAGTGTCCGGGGCTTTTTGCACCCTTCAGCGGGCGGGATGCACAAACGAAAGTGCAGATTTTTGACAGTTTGACCGGAAATGTAAAATCGAGTGTCCTGTTTTCCACACCGGCTTTACCAGAGGATGACAGCAGCGCAAAAACACCACACAAAGCTTTACCTGCATTTTGCGCCGCCATGGTCGCAGCTGGATGGGCGGTGCGCTACAATAAAGGCGTCCCAAGAGAGACACAACAAGGAAAAGGAAAACAGCCCGGCCAGAACAAAAGGGCCGGCCCAGTTGAAGGAGATATTATTATGAAAATTTTAAATATCGGTTCTCTTAATATTGATTACGTATATAAAGTAGACAAGTTTCTTTTGCCGGGTGAAACAAAGTCTTCGCTATCTCTTGATACTCACTGCGGAGGAAAGGGACTTAACCAGTCAATAGCAGCTGCAAAGGCGGGAAATGAAGTATATCATGCTGCTTTTATGGGAAAAGGCGGAGAGATATTAAAAGAAGCTTTGTCTGAAAACGGTGTTAATGTAGATTTGATAAAGAAACACGATAACATGAGCGGACATGCTATTATCCAAGTAGATGAAAACGGACAAAATTGTATACTTCTTTACGGAGGAACAAACCAGTGTCTTACAAAGGAATTTATAGATGAAGCCCTTGAGAAATTTGGAAACGACGGTCTTGTCTTGCTTCAAAACGAGACTAATTTGATAGATTATATAATAGACAGGGCATATGAAAAAGGATTGATGATTGCGTTAAATGCCGCGCCGATGAATGATAAAGTTCTTACATATCCTCTTGAAAAACTTACCTGGCTTATTGTAAATGAAGTTGAAGGAAAACAGATTGCTCAATGCAATAATGATGATGAAATAATAGACAGCAGCGAAGATACAGAGAAAAAGAGAAACAAATCCGAAAAATTCTGTTTTCTCTGCCGCAGACCTGAGAGCAAGGCCGGTCCGATGATCGAACTTCCCAATAACATACATGTCTGCACGGATTGTATGCAGAAGAGCTTTAATTCTATGAATCAGCAGTTTAATGAGGGTAAGTTCAATTATTCTGACCTGTTGAATATGCCGAATGTGAGCATGATCGATCTGGGCAGCTTCCAGAATCCGGTGCAGCAGCCAAAGAAAGAAAAAAAGAAAAAGAAACAGGAAAAACCGGTTCTGGATCTGAAAAATATTCCTGCTCCCCATAAGATCAAAGAAACCCTTGACCAGTATGTGATCGGTCAGGAGAAAGCCAAGAAAGTAATGTCTGTAGCGGTTTACAATCACTATAAACGTGTGGCAACAGATACAATGGATGAGATTGAAATTGAGAAATCTAATATGCTGATGATCGGACCAACCGGATGCGGTAAAACCTATCTGGTTAAAACCCTGGCGAAACTTCTGGATGTGCCGCTTGCAATTGCAGATGCCACTTCTCTTACAGAAGCCGGTTATATTGGCGATGATATAGAGAGCGTTGTTTCCAAACTTCTGGCGGCGGCAGATAATGATGTGGAGCGTGCCGAGCATGGTATTATTTTCATTGATGAGATTGATAAGATTGCCAAGAAGAAGAACACCAACCAGAGAGATGTCAGTGGTGAGGCAGTGCAGCAGGGAATGCTGAAGCTTCTTGAGGGAAGTGAGGTGGAAGTTCCTGTAGGTGCAAACAGCAAAAACGCAATGGTACCGCTTGTAACTGTTAATACACGTAATATTCTGTTTATCTGTGGCGGTGCTTTTCCTGATCTGGAGAATATCATTAAAGAAAGGCTGAACAAGCAGGCATCTATCGGTTTTTATGCAGACCTGAAGGATAAATATGATAATGATCCTCATCTGCTTCAGAAAGTAACAGTGGAGGATATCCGCAGTTTTGGAATGATTCCGGAATTTATCGGACGACTTCCGATCATCTTTACTCTGGACGGATTGAATGAGGATATGCTTGTGAAGATCCTGCAGGAGCCGAAGAATGCGATTCTTAAACAGTATCAGAAACTTCTTGCACTGGATGAAGTGAAACTGGAATTTGAAGACGGGGCGCTTCATGCAATTGCTGCGAAAGCACTGGAGAGAGATACAGGTGCCAGGGCACTTCGCGCGATACTGGAAGAGTATATGCTGGATATCATGTATGAGATTCCGAAAGATGACAGCATAGGAGAGGTTGTGATCACAAGAGAATACATAGAAGGAAACGGTGGTCCGAAGATCCTTCTTCGCGGACAGGAGCCGATCCTGCTGGAGGGTAGTCATTAATTAAAATAGTTTTGTTCTTGCATTATGAGGACAATAATGGAAGGGAGTAAATATTATGGGAACAGATTTTTTTGATGGATTAGTTAAGACATTTTCAAAAACAACGAAGGAACTGGGAAAGACAACAAGAGAATTAGGTGCCCGCGCAGAGCAGACGATCGAGGCACAGAAGATAAGAAGTAAAATCACAGGAGAAGAGCGCATTATTGAGAAAATCAAAGTTGATATCGGTGATATTGTTTACAGACGACATTCTCAGGGTGATGGAATTGATAGTGAGTTAAGTGCTTTATGTCAGGAGATTGATCAGCATTATCTGAAAATCAGGGAGTATAAGGATAATGCTGCGAACCTGAAAGGAGAGAAAATCTGCCCGTCCTGCGAGCGGGAGGTAGATATTAATGTAAGTTTCTGTCCGTATTGCGGAACGTCATGCCCGACTCCGGAACCGGCGAAGAATGTGGAAAATGACACTGTATCTTCAGATGAAGATGAAGATGGGAGTAATGAGCCGGAAGAAACACCGGCAGAAGAATTACAGCCGGAAGAACCAGAGACAGAGAAAACAGCAGAAACAGAACCAGCACAGGAACAGCCGGTGGAAGAAACACCAGTGGAAAAAGAAACAATGGAAGAGAAGTAAGTAACTGCAGGGTAAATTATTTTTACAGATTTACCAGATAATTACAGTATAATTAAAAATATGTTGCAAATTGATATGGAATATGATAATTTTATATCGTATCAAAAGGTATGAAAATTACGAACAGGAGAGGGAAAGATGAAAAACAGAAAATTAAATCAGTTATTAGTCGCAGGAATGATCAGTGCAGCTATGATGACTTCTGGTATCAGCGTTCAGGCTGCTGATTTTAGTGATGATACATCAACAGTAGAAGAACAGTCTGTTGGCTCAGCAGAAGAGGAAGCTCCGGAGGTAGAGGACGGATCTGAATTTCAGTCCGATGCTGCTGAAGCATCATCAGCAGTAGCAGTCAGTTCAGCGAACTTCCCGGATGCAAAGTTCCGCCAGTATGTTTTAGACAATATTGATACAGACAAGGATAAGAAACTTTCAGCGGCAGAGATCAAAGCAGCCAAGACGATTGATGTTTCAGGACTTGGAATTTCCAACCTGAAAGGTATTGAACGTTTTACCTATGCGACAGATCTGTTTGCGGCAAATAACAAACTTACTTCTGTAAATATTACAAAGAATACAAAAGTTGCATATCTGAATCTGAGTAATAACAGTCTTGCAGGAACTCTGGATCTCAGCAAATGCACAAATCTTCGTGTAGTGAAGTATGGAAGCAATAAACTGACAAAGGTAGTAATGCCTTCCAAGAAATATCTGAAGAATCTGGATTTCGTAGATGCAAGCTCCAATAAATTTACCACACAGGCAAATGCAGGACTGAACATCGGAGATACTGATTATGTAAAGAGTCTTTCAGAAGTCAATGCCTCCAATAATGCCATCACTTCATTTAACTGTGCCGGATTTCAGGGAATCCTTGATCTTAGAAACAATAAGATCACAAATCTGAAACTGGAAAACAGCAAGGAAGGATCTCAGGTAGTTTCCTTATACCTTGACGGAAACTCACTGAGTAAGACACCTTCTATTGACTTTACACCGGAATGGATTGCCGTACCTCAGCAGTTCAGCTGTGATGCAAAGGTTTCATCCAAGGTCAAAATGCTGAAGGCAACTGCATCCATCACATCTGCAACATGGGATCAGATCGTGGTAAACGTTGGTTCCAGTACAGATGATGCTTCTTACAAACTGGAGAAGAAAACAGGCAACGGTGCATATGAAACTGTTAAAACATGGGATAATGGTGATCTGGCTGACGCAGAGTTCGGAGAAGATTACACAGATAATGTGATTTCTACAGGAACAGTCTACACATACAGAGTTACAGCAACTGTACAGGTAAAAGATGCCAATAAGAACCTCAGATCCTGGTCAAATTCCGCAGAAGTGAAAGCTACAGCAACAGGTACAAAGCCGGCAATCTCTGTGAAGTCCACCAAAAAAGGTGTGGCAACCGTAAGCTGGAAGGCTGTTGCAGGTGCAGACGGATATGATGTTTACTGTGGATCATCCAAGAAATCCCAGAAGGGTACGGTTGTAAAAGGAACTACAAAGCTGACCGCAAATAAGACAAAACTGACAAGTGGTAAAACTTATTATTTCAGAGCACGCGCATATAAGATGGTAGGATCTGCAAAGGTATATACAGGTTACAGCGCAGTGAAGAGCGTGAAAGTCAAATAATACAAAAATAATTGAGAACAGTATAAAATCAAGCCGGCGATGTGAGAGCAGATATCTTTTACAGAGCCGGCTCTTTGATTATGGCAATTCCGTAAAATACTGTGGACAGTCCGGTATTGCTATAGATGAATTGTTATAGATGGGAGGAATGTCATGTGAAATATATCAGAAAGAGTTTCTTTTTATTTTGGTTGATAGCGGTAATGCTGTTTGGAACAGTATCGGCATCCGCAGCATCTGCAAAACCGGAAACACCGGTATTGTCCGGAACAGCAGCCGGAAACAGAGTGACTCTGAACTGGAATAAAGTAAAGAAGGCCTCCGGCTATCAGATTTTTCTGTATTATAAAGCCTACGGAAAATACAAATGCGTGGGAAGGATCAAGAACAGGAACATTACCAGTTTTACACTGACAGGTTCTGAAGATAAGCTCTACACTTATAAGATACGTTCTTATCTGAAACAGGGAAACAAAACTCTGTACAGCCCATCATCGAAAGCACTGGAGATAAAAACAGCTCCCGGAAAACCTGTGATCACCCGGATAAGAGTGAGAGAAGAAAGCGGAACCCTGATCAAATGGAAAAAAATCAAAACTGCAGAAGGATATCAGATATTCCGGTCAGAATCCGAGGACAGAGGATATAAAAGAATCAATATAGTTTCCGGCAATACAACATTCAGTTATGCAGATACAGGTGCTGTTTCAGGAAAGACTTATTATTACAGAATACGGGCATATGTACGAAATCAGGGAAATGTTGTATATTCTGAACTGAGTGATCCGGCAGAGGCGGTAATGCGAAAGACTATTATGATCGGAGATTCCAGAACAGATATGATGAAAGATGTTGTGGAGAACGATAACATCACATGGATATGTGAGGTTGGAATGGGGTATAAATGGCTTAGAGATACTGCCCTGAAGACCTTGCAGGAGCAGATGAAAGGAAATGAAGATATTTTTGTCTGGCTTGGTGTTAATGATGTATACAATATTTCAAATTATATCAGTCTGCTGAATGAGGAGATTCCAAAATGGAAAGCGCAGGGAGCGGATGCCTATATTGTGGCAGTGGGACAGGTAACCAAAGATCCTTATGTAACAAATGAGGAAATCGAAGATTTCAATGCCAGAATGAAAAAAGAAGTTGCCGGTGCGAAATATGCAGATCTTTATTCTTATCTGAAAAAGCAGGGATATAAGACAACAGACGGAACTCATTACGATAATGAAACCACATGGAAGATTTACCGTTATCTGATGTCTTTTGTGTCATAAGAACAGAAAAAAAGGAAACTGTATCAGTTTCCTTTTTTGAGTAAAAAAATAATGCAGAAGATGGGACTTGAACCCACACGATATTGCTACCACAGGCACCTGAAGCCTGCGCGTCTGCCAATTCCGCCACTTCTGCATTTCTTATTTATCAATCGCTCTCTCGCGACTGCTCATTTATAATAACCGATGTATGGATAAAAGTCAATAGCTTTTTTGAAATTTTTTTAATTTTTTTTACAGTATCATCAAAACGCACAATTTGTTACGTAGAAGTGTAAGCTTCTTCTGATAAACTGCGGAGCAGTTATCCGGTGTAGAGTTGCACAGAGAAGAGGATGATTTAAATTTTATAGAGGTATTTGGATGTGAGAAAGCAGTGAATGCATGTGATTGGATCTGCCTGAAATTACAAAAAAGTTTTTAATATCAACTTAATTATTTTTAGTACCTTATAAGGTTGAAAAAAGCACTTTGCTGTGATACAATCTTGAAGATTTAGGAAAAAATAAGTGATAGACACAATATAAAGATAAGAAAGGGAGATTGTATGAAAGCATTTCTGATATTAGAAGATGGCCATGTGTTCAAAGGTACAAGCATTGGTTCAACGAGAGACGTTATCAGCGAAATCGTCTTTAATACTTCCATGACCGGTTATCTGGAAGTAATGACCGACCCTTCCTATGCAGGACAGGCAGTATGTATGACTTATCCCCTCATTGGGAATTACGGAATTTGTTATGATGACCAGGAGTCATCAAAGCCATGGGTGGACGGCTTTATTGTCCGCGAATTATCCCGTGTCCCAAGTAATTTCAGAAGCGTGGACACGATTCAGCATTTCTTAACAAAGCATGATATTCCAGGTATTGCCGGAATTGATACCAGAGCCTTAACGAAAATCCTTCGTGAGAAAGGTACCATGAACGGTATGATCACCGTCAATGAAAATTATGATTTAGATACAATTATCCCCCAGTTAAAAGCATATACAACAGGTAAGGTAGTAGAGAAGGTAACATGTCGCGAGAAAGAGATTTTAAAAGGCGACGGTCCGAAAGTAGCACTTCTTGACCTGGGAGCTAAGAGAAACATTGCACGTTCCCTGAATGAAAGAGGATGTGAGGTTACAATTTATCCGGCACTGACACCTGCGGAAGAGATTCTGGAGACAAATCCGGATGGCATTATGTTAAGTAACGGCCCTGGAGATCCAAAGGAATGTACTTCTATTATAAAGGAAATAAAAAAATTATATGATTCTGAAGTTCCGATCTTCGCAATCTGTCTTGGACATCAGCTTATGGCTCTTGCAACAGGTGGAGATACTCATAAGATGAAATACGGACACAGAGGCGGAAATCATCCGGTCAAAGACCTTGCAACAGGACGTGTTTACATTTCTTCCCAGAACCATGGTTATGTAGTAGATGCTGAGGGACTTGAAGAGAAAAACATTGCAAAACCTGCATTCGTTAACGTCAATGACGGCACAAACGAAGGTATGGCATACGAAGGAAAGAATATCTTTACTGTACAGTTCCATCCTGAAGCATGCCCGGGACCGCAGGATTCCAGTTACCTGTTTGACAGATTTATGGATATGATGGGAGGAAATAAATAATGCCAAGAAATAAAGACATTAAAAAAGTACTTGTAATTGGTTCCGGCCCGATTATCATCGGCCAGGCAGCAGAGTTTGACTATGCAGGAACACAGGCATGCCGTTCCCTGAAAGAAGAAGGCATTGAGGTTGTTCTTCTTAACTCCAACCCTGCAACCATCATGACAGATAAAGATATCGCTGACAGAGTTTATATCGAGCCTCTGACAGTAGAAGTAGTAGAACAGCTTATCCTGAAAGAGAAACCGGACAGCGTCCTTCCTACACTGGGCGGCCAGGCGGGATTAAACCTTGCCATGGAGCTGGATGAGAAAGGTTTCCTCAAAGAACACAATATAAGACTGATCGGTACAACTGCCCAGACAATCAAGAAAGCGGAGGACCGTCAGGAATTTAAAGATACCATGGAGAAGATCGGTGAGCCGATTGCAGCATCCAAGGTTGTTACAACAGTAGAAGATGGTCTTGCATTTACAAACATCATTGGTTATCCGGTAGTTCTCCGTCCTGCTTACACACTCGGTGGAAGCGGCGGCGGTATCGCTCATAATGAATATGAACTTCGTGAAATCCTAGAGAATGGTCTTCGTCTTTCACGTGTAGGTGAAGTTCTGGTAGAGCGCTGCATCGCAGGATGGAAAGAGATTGAATATGAAGTAATGCGTGACAGTGCAGGAAACTGTATCACAGTCTGCAACATGGAGAACATTGATCCGGTTGGTGTCCACACAGGTGACTCTATCGTAGTTGCTCCATCTCAGACACTGGGAGATAAAGAATATCAGATGCTCCGTACTTCAGCCCTGAACATCATCACAGAACTTGGAATCACAGGTGGATGTAACGTTCAGTACGCTCTGAAACCGGACAGCTTTGAATACTGTGTAATCGAGGTAAACCCGCGTGTAAGCCGTTCCTCTGCACTTGCAAGTAAGGCAACAGGTTACCCGATCGCAAAGGTTGCAGCAAAGATTGCTCTGGGTTACACACTGGATGAGATCCCGAATGCGATCACAGGAAAAACATATGCAAGTTTCGAGCCAATGCTTGACTACTGCGTAGTGAAGATTCCGAGACTTCCATTTGACAAATTTATTACTGCAAAGAGAACCCTTACGACTCAGATGAAAGCTACCGGTGAGGTTATGAGCATCTGCCATAACTTTGAAGGCGCTCTGATGAAAGCAATTCGTTCTCTGGAACAGCATGTAGACAGCCTTATGTCTTATGACTTCTCTTATTTAAAAGGAGAAGAACTGTTAGAAGAACTGAAAGTTGTAGATGACCGTCGTATCTGGAAGATCGCAGAAGCAATTCGTCAGGGCATCAGCTACGAAGACATTCACAGAATTACAAAGATTGACAACTGGTTCATTGACAAGATCGCAATTCTCGTAGAGATGGAACAGAAATTAAAGACAGAAGAATTAACAGCAGAGACATTAAAAGAAGCAAAACGCTTAGAGTTCCCGGATAATGTGATCGCAGAACTGACAGGAAAGACAGAGCGTGAGATCCATGACCTTCGTCATGATAATGGCATCACAGCTTCTTATAAGATGGTTGATACCTGTGCGGCTGAGTTCGCAGCAGAGACACCATATTACTACTCTGTATTCGGAAGTGAGAATGAAGTAGTTGAAACTTCCGGCAAGAAGAAAGTACTGGTACTTGGTTCCGGACCGATCCGTATCGGACAGGGTATCGAGTTCGACTTCTGTTCTGTACATTGTACATGGGCGTTTGCCAAAGAAGGATACGAGACGATTATTGTAAATAACAACCCTGAGACAGTAAGTACAGACTTCGATATCGCTGACAAGCTGTATTTCGAGCCTCTGACACCGGAAGATGTAGAAAGTATCGTAGATCTGGAAAAACCGGACGGAGCAGTTGTACAGTTCGGTGGACAGACAGCGATCAAGCTGACAGAATCTCTTATGAAGATGGGCGTTCCGATCCTTGGAACATCTGCTGAAAATGTAGATGCAGCCGAAGACCGTGAGCTGTTTGATGAGATTCTTGAGCAGTGCGAGATCCCAAGACCGACAGGTGGAACTGTATTTACAGCAGAAGAAGCGAAGAAAGTTGCAAACAGACTGGGTTATCCGGTACTGGTAAGACCTTCTTACGTACTTGGCGGACAGGGAATGCAGATTGCGATCAATGATCACGATATTGATGAGTTCATCGGAATCATCAACCGTATCGCACAGGATCATCCAATCCTGGTTGATAAATATTTACAGGGTAAAGAGATTGAGGTAGATGCCGTATGCGACGGTGAAGATATCCTGATTCCAGGTATCATGGAGCATATCGAGCGTGCCGGAATCCATTCCGGAGACAGTATCTCTGTATATCCTGCACAGAGCATCTCTCAGAAGACAAAAGAGACGATTGCCGAATATACAAGAAGACTTGCAAAATCCTTACATGTAATCGGACTGATTAACATCCAGTTCATCGTATGTGGAGAAGATGTATATGTAATCGAAGTTAACCCTCGTTCCAGCCGTACTGTTCCATACATCAGTAAGGTAACAGGTATTCCAATCGTACCACTTGCAACAAAAGTGATCATCGGACACAAGATCAAAGAACTTGGTTATACACCTGGATTACAGCCGGAAGCAGATTATTTTGCAATCAAGATGCCGGTATTCTCATTTGAGAAGATCCGCGGTGCTGATATCAGCCTTGGACCTGAGATGAAGTCTACCGGAGAGTGTCTGGGAATTGCCAAGACATTTGATGAGGCTCTTTATAAAGCATTCATCGGTGCCGGAGTCAAACTTCCAAAACACAAGAACATGATTATGACAGTTCGTGATGAAGATAAGGAAGAAGCAGTAGAGATCGGACGCAGATTCGAGAAGATCGGTTACAAGATCTTTGCTACAGAAGGAACTGCCAAGGTCCTGACAGATGCAGGCGTGAAAGCGATGACAGTCAATAAGATTGAGCAGGAATCTCCGAACCTTATGGATCTGATCCTCGGACATAAGATCGACCTGGTTATCGACACACCTCCGCAGGGAGCTGATCACTCAAGAGACGGATTCGTGATCCGTAGAAATGCGATCGAGACAGGTGTCAATGTACTGACAGCGATCGATACAGCAAAAGCTCTGATCACCAGTCTTGAGAATACAGATATCCAGAAACTGACACTGATCGACATTGCTAAGATCAAATAGAGTTTGGACAATCGGATTTTGCGTAAATGAATTTTATGTAACAGAATTTGAATAATTAATATTTGTAATGTTTGTAAAAACATAAATAAAAAGTGGCATACAGCATGATTATTTTGCAGTATGTTGCTTTTTTGTTGCCTACCTGTAAAGACCAGTGGACTGGCATTCATGAACAGTCTGGAGCAAGAAGTACTTGCAAGAAATTTTGTGAAAATCGGCAGTGGATATTACTGGACACCGTATATTATCATGATTGCGGCAGTAATTTGTATCCCGGTATTTTTAATTGTAACAGTAGTAAGCTATTGTAAAAGAGAAGCTTAAGGAGCAGAGAAATAACGGAGAAAAATGAACGCTAAAAATAAGAAAAAAGAGTAGCATAATCTGCGGACTTTAAAAAAGTAAATAAAAAAGTTGACAAAACGAGACATACATGATATGATACCAATCGTTGCTTGTAACAAATTTGTAATATTTGTAATAAAGTTGCAAAAAATGAATATACTTTATTAAAAGAAATGTAAATCATTGCAACAAAATCAGGAGGGTATTTATATTATGTTAAAAGCGAAGAGACTGAAATCGATGTTCGTGCTGTATTCAGCATGCGCAGTAATGGCAACTGGTTTTACCAGTCAGGCAGCCTCTGAACAGCCGGAAGTAACAACAATCACAGAAACAAAAGGGGAAAATACGAATACACACACTGCTGTACAGGCGATATCACAGAATATCGTGGCATCTGCACAGGAAATGACGGATGCAAGCCAGCAGGTAATTGCAGACAATATAGCGAAAAAAGAAGAGGAAGAACGCCTCGCAAGAGAAAAGGCAGAGCAGGAAGCAAAAGAAAAAGCAGAACGCGAAGCAAGAGAAGCATACGTAAGAGCCAATCAGGAACTGCTTGCATCCATCATCTACTGCGAAGCAGGAAACCAGCCGTATGAAGGACAGGTTGCCGTCGGTGCGGTGATCATGAACCGTGTAAAGAGTGGAAGTTATCCGAATTCCATCGAAGAAGTCATCTATCAGTCCGGGCAGTTCGGACCGGCAGCGACCGGATGGCTGAACAGAGTGAGAAGTTCAAAGGGATATTCACAGACAGCTCTGCAGGCTGCTGTAGATGCGTTGAATGGCTCGAATCCGATTGGAAACTGTCTGTATTTTGATCAAGGCGGTGCCGGAATGAAGATCGGGGCACATTATTTCCACTAACATTTGTAGAAATAATATAGAAAGAAATGCATAAGGAATGGAGCCGGAGTTCTTCAGAAATTCGAAAGAAATCTTAAGAAAGCCGGAATTGACAATTGCATGACAAATGTATTACGATAAGAGGGCAAAAGTGTTAAACTTTTGTCCTTTTTGTCACCGCGCATTAGAAAAGATGACGATGGTAACTTACGCAGATAAGGACAGAGTTTGAAGTATGGGGAGAAGAAAGATTGTATAAGATTTTAATCGTGGAAGATGATGAAACAATAGCAGGCGGACTGAAAAACCATTTGGAAAAATGGAATTATCAGGCAGAATGTATGACGGATTTTAAAGACGTAATGGGAAAATTCGTGGAATTTGAGCCGCAGCTTGTGTTATTGGACATTGTGCTTCCATTTTTTAATGGATTTCACTGGTGTCAGGAGATCCGGAAGATCTCGAAGGTGCCGATCATTTTCCTGTCATCGGCGAATGATAATATGAATATTGTGATGGCAATGAATATGGGCGGCGATGAATTCATCGAGAAACCGTTTGACCTGAATGTGGTGACGGCAAAGGTGCAGGCCGTGTTAAGAAGAACCTATGAATTTCGTGGAACGGCAGATGTCATGGAGTGGAACGGTGCGATCCTGAATCTGGCAGATGCGACAGTTCTGTATCAGGACCAGAAACTGGAACTGAGCAAGAACGAATTCAAGATTCTGCAGATACTTCTGGAAAATACAGGGAAGATCGTAAGCCGTGAAAGTATTATGACGAGACTCTGGGACAGCAATGAATTTATTGATGACAATACACTGACGGTCAATGTGGCAAGACTTCGTAAAAAAATGGAACAGATTGGCCTTGGCGGAAAGATCATCACAAAAAAAGGAATAGGATATATGGTGGAGGCATGAAACTGTTAATAGCATTTTTTAAAGATAAAACAAGAGAGATCAGCCTTTATGCCGGAACGGTCGGAATATTTATTGTTGTAGCATTTCTTTATAATATCAGGATGGATGCGTTGAAATATGCACTGCTGCTGGTGATATTGTGGCTGCTCCTTTATGTAATAACGGAATATCATCGCTTCCGGAAGAAGCATCTTCTGCTGGAACGGTTTAAGAAGAGCACGCAGGAGTGCACAAAAGAACTTCCAGAGTGCAGGAATCTTCTGGAACTGGATTATCAGGAATTACTGGGGATCTTTGACGAAAAGATTCTGGAGTTGAAATCAGAGGCAAGAATCAAAGGCCAGGACTTAAGTGATTATTATGGTATGTGGGTGCATCAGATCAAGACACCTATCGCTGCGATGCACATATTGCTGCAATCGGTGGAAGATGAAAACCCGGCACTGCCGGAATTAAAAGAGATGAAGATGGAACTTTTTAAAATGGAACAGTATGTGGAGATGGTGCTGACGTATCTCCGCATGGAAGATATGTCTGGGGATCTGCAGTTTGAGAAGGTGTCTTTAGATAAGATTCTGAAACAATCTGTCCGGAAATATTCTCAGATGTTTATTCTTCAGAAGATCCGTCTGGATTACCGGCCGGTGGAACGAATAGTTCTTACAGATGAAAAATGGCTGGAGTTTGTGACAGAACAGATTCTGTCTAATGCTTTGAAATACACAAAGAATGGCGGCGAGATTAGAATCTGTCTGGAAGAAAAAAGAGGACGGGAGTGTCTGGTGATCGAGGATAATGGAATCGGTATTCAGGCAGAAGATCTTCCTAGAGTATTTGAAAAAGGGTTTACCGGATATAATGGAAGAGCAGATAAGAAGTCTACCGGGATTGGACTGTATCTTTGCAAAAAGATCATGGATAAGATGGGACATAAGATATGGATTGATTCAGAGGTGGGAAAAGGAACCCGTGTATATCTGGAATTGACAAGGAAAGAATGGAATCCGGAATAACGATCAGATAAAAAGAGAAAACCTTACAGGAATGTAAGATTAAACAGGGGAAATGTCACATGCTTCGATGGCAGGATATTTCCTCTTTTTTTATAATAGATACCGTAAAGAAGAAATCTTAAAAAGAAAGGAAGAAAAACTTATGTCATTACTGGAAGTAAAAAATGTGAAGAAGATATATACGACTCGTTTTGGGAGCAATCAGGTAGAGGCTTTAAGAGATGTGAATTTTACGGTAGAACGCGGGGAATATGTTGCAATCATGGGAGAGTCTGGATCGGGAAAGACGACTTTGCTGAATATTCTGGCGGCACTTGATAAACCGACAGAAGGAAAGGTTTATTTAAAAGACAGGGATCTGGGAAAATTAAAAGAAAAAGAGATCGCAACGTTCAGACGTCAGAATCTCGGCTTTGTATTTCAGGATTTTAACCTGTTAGATACATTTTCATTAAAGGATAATATATTCCTGCCACTGGTATTATCCGGAAAGAAATATCCGGAGATGGAAAAGAGATTAAAACCGATTGCAGAAAAACTTGGAATTGAAAAACTACTGGAGAAATATCCATATGAGGTGTCCGGTGGGCAGAAACAAAGAGCTGCAATTGCAAGAGCGCTGATCACGAAACCACAGCTGATTCTTGCCGATGAACCTTCGGGAGCACTGGATTCGAAAGCGGCAGACAGTCTGATGAATCTTTTTACAACGATTAACCAGGAAGGTCAGACGATTGTTATGGTGACACATAGTGTGAAAGCGGCGAGTAGTGCGAAAAGGGTGCTTTTTATCAAGGACGGAAAAGTATTCCATCAGCTTTACAGGGGGAATCTTACGAACGAAGAAATGTATGAAAGAATTTCAGATACGCTGAAGATTCTTACCACAGGAGGTGAGGAGGATGAATAATTTCATCTATGAAAAACTTGCTGTGACCAATCTTAAGAATAACCGTAAGACCTATGTACCCTATATCTTTACAGGTGTTCTGACCGTCATGATGTTCTATATCATTGACGCACTGAGCAAGGGGGAAGGTATTACCCAGAATACATTGAAGATATGTCTTCAGTATGCAACGGGTGTGATCATTGTATTTGCAGTGATTTTTCTGTTCTATACGAATAGTTTCCTGATCAAACGACGAAAGAAAGAGATCGGAGTATACAATATTCTTGGAATGGGAAAGCGGCATATTGCACGAATGATGGCAGTTGAGACGATCCTGACGGCGGGAATCAGTATTCTTGGCGGTCTGGTGTTTGGAATAATATTTGGGAAACTGATGTATCTGCTGCTCCTTAAGATTCTGCACAATAGCGTAGATATGCAGTTTTCGGTTAATGGGACTGCAATTGTACAGACTGTCATATTATTTGCAGGAATTTTTCTTCTGACGTATTTATATAACATTTTACAGATACAGCTGGTGAATCCGGTGGAACTTCTGCACGGAGGCAATCAGGGGGAGAAAGAGCCGAAGAGCAGATGGCTGCTTGTGATCGTCGGTGTGGCGGCACTTGGCAATGGTTACTGGATTGCACTTACAACAGAGGCACCGTTAGAAGCACTTTTGAAATTCTTTGTTGCAGTGGTCTGTGTGATTATTGGAACTTATGCACTTTTTATTGCCGGAAGCATTGTGGTATTGAAAATACTCCGGAAAAATAAAGCTTATTATTATAATCCAAAGCATTTTACCAGTGTATCAGGCATGATCTATCGTATGAAACAAAACGGAGCGGGACTTGCGAACATCTGTGTGTTAAGTACGATGGTGCTGGTTATGGTATCCACAACGGTATCTTTGTATGCGGGAATGGAAGATATCCTGGACTCACGTTTTCCAAGAGATGTTTCAATTGTCTGCAAACAGGCAGATGTGGACCATGAAGAGATCATTGAACGTTTGCTGAAAGAGCAATGTGAAAAAGCAGGTGTGAAAATAACCGACAGAGTCTGGTACAGATATGGAAGTATGAATGCGGTTCTGAAGGGAGATAAACTGGAAAATGTGAATCAGTATTATCCGGATAATCATTTCTACTATGTAGAGATGATGACACAGGATGAGTATAACCGGATAGAAAAACGGAATGTATCGTTAGAGGAAGAGGAGATACTGACCTATACCACGAACAGTAAATGTGGGAAAAAAGAGATAAACATTGCAGGACGGAACTATCAGGTGAAAAAAGAACTGTCCGAGATGACGAGCCAGCCGAAGAGTACGGCAGAAATGTACAATACATTATACATTGTATTTGCAAATGCAGAGCAGATTGAACGTATTGAGCCATTTTCTTATGCAGATAAATTCAACCTGAAAGGAGATGACGGAAAACAAAAAGAGGCACTGGAACAGATACAGAATGAATTTTATGAAAAGATCCCGGACGGAACGATGGAAAGCCGTATGTTAAGCCGTTCTTCTTTTTATGAATTGTACGGCGGACTGTTCTTTATTGGAATCTATCTGGGAAGTATGTTTATTATGGCAACGGTACTGATCATTTATTATAAGCAGATATCGGAAGGCTATGATGACAGGGAGCGTTACCAGATCATGCAGAAGGTTGGCATGAGTAAAAAAGAAGTGAAGCGTTCCATCAGAAGCCAGGTCTTAAGCGTATTCTTCCTGCCGTTGGTTGTAGCAGTGATTCATGTTGCAGTAGCCTTTAAAGTAATGACAAAAATTCTGGGAGTATTAAATCTTACGAATGTATCGTTGTTTGCGGTATGCACAATCATTACGATAGCGGTGTTTGCGGTATTCTATATCATCGTTTACAGTATAACTGCGAAAGAATATTACCGGATCGTGAATTAAGATTAAGGGTTTACCATTGACTTTGTATCTTTCAGGTTGTATTGTTGTTTTAGAATGTTTTACGAATCAAGGAGGAACTTAAAAATGACAAGAGAAGGCGAAAGAGAACTGGTAAAAGTGGAACATGTAAATGGCGGAGACGGTTATATTGTAAGAGAAGCAATGGTTACTTCGGAAGAAGTTGGAGAAGCCTGTAAGATGTATGCCAAGATTCATCTGGATCCGGGATGTGAAGTAGGATACCATTATCATCATGGTGAGACGGAGTCTTACTTCATTCTGACCGGACACGGAACTTATGACGATAACGGAGAAAAACAGCCGGCAAATCCTGGCGATCTGTTCCTGTGTAAAGACGGAGATGCACATGGAATTAAGAACACCGGTGATGAAGAACTTACCTTTATGGCATTGATCTTAAAAAAATAATATTGGAAAATATGAAAAACACCTGTCTGTAACTTGGATCATTTCAGGAATGATACCGGGCCGCAGACAGGTGTTTGTATTGCCATGCATTCGGAAGAAGCTGCCGGTGGAAGGTTCTCTGCATTGATTATAATGAACGGAATACATCCAGCAGCCGGTCATTATCCTCTGGATTCATAATGCAGAACCGTACATATTCTCCGTTCAGGCTTTCGAAAGAAGAACAGTCCCGGATCATGAGATTCTGGTGAATCGCTTTTTCAAAGACATCGAAAGAAGTGAGTCCTTCTTTTAAGATCTTTACAAGAACAAAGTTGGCATAAGCTGGGTAAATCTTTACGGTGTCCAGTCTGGAAAGCTCTGTGCACATTCTGGTGCGTTCAGAATCAATGAGAGACCAGGTTTTCTGAATATAATCGGTATCTTTTAACATCCTTTCACCGGCGTAAGCCCCGATACTGTTCAGGCTCCACGGATTCTGGTGGGTAAGAAGTGTCTGAAGAAATGCCTGATTACTGGTGAGACCATAACCAAAGCGAAGTCCAGGTGCGGCGAAGAATTTGGATACACCGCGGATGACCATGAAGTTGTCGAATTCCGGTACAAGAGAAACTGCAGAGAGGGAAGTGCTTTCCGGTGCGAATTCGATATAAGTCTCATCGATCATAACGAAGATACCAAGTGACCGGCATACGGTTAACAGCTTTTTCATATCAGCGGTACTGATGGCTGAAGAGGTCGGGTTGTTCGGATTACAGATGATCAGAAGATCAATATCACTTTTCAGTGTATCGGTCAGATCGGAAATATCCAGTCTGAAATCCTGTTCTTCTTTCAGATTATAATATTCCAGTGTGCCGCCGACCAGATTCAGCTCTCTTGCATATTCGGAATAGGTCGGTCCCAGAAGCAGCGCTCTTTTTGGTGCGCGCTGGCTGATCAGAAGTGAGATAAGCTCCGTAGAACCATTTCCGACAACAATATGTTCCGGCGAGGTATTGGTATATGCAGCAATTGCTTTTTTCAGATCTGTATAATCTCTGTCTGGATAACTGCTGATGATATCCAGATGTTCTGCGAGATCTTTTTTTACCTGTCCGGATAATCCGAGCGGGTTTACATTGGCGCCGAACAAAACAATCTTTTCCTTATCAAGGTGATAATAATCTGCGATCTTTTCCAGATCGCTTCCGTGAAATTCTGGTTTTTTTTTCATAATTTTCCATCCTATCGACACAATTTTGATATTTTCTCTTTCCGGCATTGCCATTCGTTGACAAACAATGCTATAATTTATTATAGTATGTTTTAAGAAAAAAGCAACGAAAGAAGCAGGTGTAGGACTTGAAAAATAAAATCCAAAAATTTTCAAAAGGCGACTTTCAGTTGATACGACCTGATGTTATATTCGATGAGACGAATCTGGTACTCATTATAGGTGAAGGGGAAGTATACAGGGGAAGTTTTACAATGAGGGCGAATAATGAAGGCAGAATACGAGGACTCGTTTACTCGTCTTCTTTTCGTGTTCATTTTAAGGACCAGGGATTCGAGGGAAATCCGTCGAGGGTTGAGTTTACATATGACGGACGTGGGCTTCGTCCGGGACATGTAGAAGAAGGTAAATTTACGATCGTATGCAGCGGTGGTGAATATGAACTGTCGTTTACAGCTATTATAGAAAAACCATATGTGATGACAACGTATGGAAAAGTACAAAGCACAGATGATTTCCGAAAACTTGCGATCAAAGATTTTTCGGAAGCAGGAAGATTATTCCGGTCTAAAGAATTCTATGAGATTTTAAAATATGAAAATGAACGTACTTTCTATCTTTATGACAATATGCGTAAATGGTCTCTCGGTGAGCAGGCGATGGAAGAATTCATGGTGGGAATCAAGCAGAAAGAATGCATTTTCCTGACATTGCAGGGAGAAGGAATGCTGTTTGAAGATCTGACTGAGTCAACGAAAGGAACTTTGACTCTGATGAAGAATACCTGGGGATATATGCCGATCAAGATTGAGACAGTAGGAGATTTTATCCGGGTATCAAGACCGGAAATCAGTACAGAAGATTTTGTGGGAAATGCACATGAGATAGAATATGTGGTAAGAGCAGAGAAGCTTCATGGAGGACGTAATTACGGAGCACTGAAATTTGTGACACCGTATGAGACACTGACATATGAAGTGGAAGTACTGCAGAATCAGGAATATGACGAAGATCACAGGATGCCGGAACTTCTGATGGCACAGATTGTAAAAGAATATGTAGGCTATATGGCAGGAAGAGTAAGCAGAGATCATTGGGTGGACAGTGCGATCGAGAAGATGGTTACACTTCGCAAATTAGAACCACTCAATGAGGTATACCAGCTCATGCTGGCTAATATTTATCTGCTTGGAGAGAAGATAGAAGAAGCCAAATGGATTCTGGAGAATTATAATTATAACCGGTTTGCGATCGGGAAAGATCCACTGACAAACTGTTATTATCTTTACCTGACTGCAAAAATCCGTGGAGACGTGAATTATGAAGAACGGGTACTGGATGAGATTGGAAAGACATATATGCGTCATCAGGATTCCTGGTGGCTGCTTTATATGATCCTGAATCTGGATACACGCTATAAAAATCCGTACAAACGTCTGGAAGTTCTGGAACAACAGTTTGAATATGGAATTCATTCGGTTATGTTCTATCTGGAAGCATATCTGTGTTATCAGGAAAAGCCAACGCTTCTTAAAAAGCTCGGAACATTCGAGATACAGGTGTTGAATTTTGCTACAAAATACCGGATGATGACAAAAGAACTGGCCCTTTATATTTCAAATTTTGCCAGCCAGCAGAAGAAATACAGTGATAATCTTTTCAGAATCCTGGAAAGAATCTATAAGATGTACGATGAACCGATGATCCTTAATACAATCTGTACACTTCTGATCAAAGGAAATAAAACAGAGAAAAAGTATTTCTTTTGGTATCAGAAGGCAGTAGATTCGGATCTTAAGATCGCACAGCTTTATGAATACTATATGATGACAATTGATGAGGACAGTGCACACGGACCGCTTCCAAAATCACTGGTATTGTATTTTATGCATGGAAATGCACTGGATTATAAAAAAGCGGCATATCTCTATGCAAGTCTTGTGATTCATGAGGAACAGGCCGGAGATCTGTATCTGAATTACCGGGAACAGATGGTAGCATTTACATGGGAACAATTGATGAAGCGCCATATTACAGAATCACTGCGCACTTTATATAAACGCTTCTGCAAAGAAGATGAGATGTCTGCGGAGCGTATGGAGGCGATGCGTGACATTTGTTATTCCTATGAAGTAAGAACAAAAGTACGTGGTATGAAGTGCGTTCTGGTTATTGAAAAGGACGGCTCTGTCCGTCAGCGTATTCCTTATGACGAGAAGAATGGGGCAATTATATATCTGTATGACAAGGAATCAAGAATTGTCTGGGAGTCTGTGGAGGGAAGACACTATACGGATTCGATTCCGTATGAGACCAAGCGTCTGTTCTATGAACCACGTTTTGTAGATATGTGCCGAAAGTATGCGGCATCTACGGGATTCTGGAATCAGGAGCCGGAAAAAGAAAAACCAGATTATGATAAGATTCTGGCAAAAGGAATCGATGCATTTGATGATAAAGATGTATTTCTGGTATGCAGCCGGAGGATCAGAGAAGAAAATTATACAGAAGATGATTTTCTAAGTTATCTTGCGTTTGAAATGTTCAGACGCGGCCAGTATGATAAAGTGACACTGACATATCTGGCGGAGTATTATTGCGGCGCAATCGGTGATATGAAACGGCTGTGGAAAGTGCTGAAGCAGTATGGTGTGCCATCATATAAGGTCAGCGAAAGAATTATCACTCAGATGGTATTTGCAGAGACGTTATATAAAGAAGAGCATATATTTGAAGATTATTATCTGTCGGATAATGTATATTTCCGTCTGAAGCAGGCATATCTTGCATATGTATCCAGAGAATATATCGTATACGGACGTAATCTGGAAAAATGTGTATTTGAAATAATTGCAAACGAATGTGAAGAGAAAGAAGATCTGCCGGATGTATGTAAGATTGCACTCTTGAAGTATTATTCGGATAAAGAATATTCTGAGGAAATGGCGGCGGTTCTTCATCAGGTAATAAGAGAAATGTGTGAAAAACAGCTGGTATTCCCATATTACCTGAAATATCCGGAAGAATGGTTAAGAGAAGTACAGCTTTATAATAAGGTTATGGCAGCATATCGTTGTAAGCCGGGAGGAAAGGTAAGGCTGTACTATAAGATGAAGCAAAAAGAAAGAGAAGAACTTGGATACAGAGCAGAAGCCATGATGCCTGTATATGAGAATCTTTATGTAAAGCAGTTTGTACTTTATGATGATGAGTCTGTAAGCTATTATTTCCAGGAGTCCGGAAATGGAGAACTGATCACTACAGATAAGAAGACACTGGGAACTGATAAAGAACGCATTTACGCGGGAAAATATCAGCAGTTGAATGAAATGACAGGTATGGACTCTGAGGCAGAACGCAAAAAAGCTATGCTGGAATTCGAGGAAGAAGAACAGATGGCGAATCAGATATTTAAGATATATTAATGAAGAAAGGAGGAGATGATAATGAAAAAAGGAAGTATTCTGGGAGTTGATCTGAATGAAAAAAGCTGTCAGATCAGCTACTATGATGAGAATAAAGAAGAGCCGGAAACGATGGAGGCAGCAGTAGACAATTATCAGATTCCTCTGATACTGGGATATTATAAAGACCGATGGGTTTACGGACAGGAAGCAAAACGGTTAAAAGAAGCAGGAGAAGGAGACATTGTCACACATCTGTTCCGGAAGGCCGTGAAAAGAAAAAAAGTACGTGTAGGAGAAAAGATACATGACGGAGTATGGCTCCTTGCCAAATTTGTCAGTCTGATGCTGAAAAAGTTTGAAAAGATTGATTATATTACATTTTCTGTTCCATATACGAATGTGGATATGTCAAAGATGTTAAAGGGAATCGGTAAACATATAGGTGTGCCCGGAGAGTGTGTGTTCGTACAGGATTATAAGGAAAGCTTTTGCCAGTATATGTTCTATCAGCCAAAAGAACTGTGGCAGTATGAATCGGCGTTATTCTACTGCGATGCACAGGAGATACGTGCATATATGCTCAGACGTCTGAATACAGTGAGCACAAAAAGCAGAGACATGTTCGTAACAGTAGAAGAAGTTGCCAATGCACATATGAGGGAACTTGAGGCTATTTATCCTGTGCTGAATGTGGACAAGGCGAAGGATGCCGATGAAAGCTTTAAATCATTTATTCAGAATGTGTTTGATAAAAAAGTAGTATCGTCGGTTTATCTGACAGGGGAGGGGTTTGAAAATAACTGGTATCCGAATTCTCTGAAGGTGTTATGTAACGGAAGAAGGGCCTTTCTCGGAAATAATCTTTACAGTAAAGGTGCCTGCTATTCGTCCATGCGTTATGCAGACCCTTATGACGATGGACCGATTTATCTTGATGGGACGAAGATGACAGAACAGATTTGTCTGCGCATGCGTATTGCGGGGCAGGAAGGCTGGTATCCGATCGTTGCATGGGGAACACATTGGTATGAAGCTGACGGACAGTGGGAAGTAATACTGGAAGATACATCTGATATTGAGATTCATATAGAGTCACTGGATGGAGAAGATCTTAAAGTGGAAACTGTTTCTTTGGAAGGACTTCCGGAACGTACGGATTATTCGTTGAGGCTTCAGATAGAAGTGATGTTTCTGGATGAGCGTACGTGCAGACTTCGTTTCAAAGATGTGGGATTTGGCGAGTTCTATCCGGCATCAGACTTCTTTGTAGAAAAGGAATTACATTTAGGAGGTATCAATGGGCAGTTTAATTCTTTGTCATAAAAAACGGGCCAAAAGACCTTTCGAAATATCCAGGGTGCACATGCGGATTTATACAATCGAAGAATTGTGCTATTACATCTGCAATAATCTGTATCTGATTGATTATACAATTGTGAACGAACGATTATGCAGATGGATTGGTGATGAACTGGAACTTCCGGAATTGTCATCCGAACTTCGAAGACTTCTCCGGGAAAATGGTTCCATGGAAGAATTTGTACTTACGATTCTGAAAGAATCTAATATATATGCGGCAGCTGAGATCCACAAAATGCAAAGTGTTCTGGAGCAGCTGCAGTCACAGAGAGATGTAGAAAAAGAAAAATATAAGGCGGACAGCTTACAGAACAGTAAAGAATATGAATCGGCGATTCTTGTATATCAGTCTATTATTAACAGAGATTGGGATGAATCGGTAGATAAGAAGTTTTATGGGCGTGTATATGCGAGTATGGGGGCAGCATACGGGCATCAGTTTTTGTATAAAGAGGCTGCAAAAGCTTATCAGGAAGCGTATAAGATATGTGAACAGCCGGATATGTTAAAAGCATATCTCTATAGCTGCTACAGAGCGCTTCCTCATGAAGAATATATTAAGTTGTTGTCGGGAAATCCGGTGCTTCTAAGTCTTGATACTGTGATACAGAATGAAATAGACCAGACTAAAAAAGAAATTGGTCTGGATATTCCGGAAGAAAAGCTGGAAGAATGGAAAAAGGAATACCGCAGGATTGACAAACACCGCAGAATATGATAATATATCCAAAGATTTTAGTGTGATAAAGTAATCAACTGCTAAACTGGTAAAAGAGTGTAGTGGCTGTTTGGCACACGTAAAAGGAATACAGGAGGATATATGTAATGAAAAAGAGATTAGTACTGCTCCTTGTTACGGCAATGGCAGCTACAACGGTATTGGCAGGATGTGGAAGTAAAGATTCCGGTTCATCTGATAATGGGAAGAAATCGTCAAAAGAAGCAAAGGTAGAGAATGATGATGATACATTGATCGTTGGATTTGATGCTTCTTTCCCGCCATATGGATATAAAGACGACAGCGGAGAATATGTTGGATTCGACCTCGATCTTGCACAGGAGGTATGTGACAGAAACAACTGGAAACTGGTAAAACAGCCAATTGACTGGGATTCCAAGGACGCGGAACTGAATTCCGGGACGATAGACTGTATCTGGAATGGATTTACTATGAACGGTCGTGAAGATGATTACACGTGGTCAGATCCATATATTGATAACAAGCAGGTTGTAGTAGTCAGAAGTGATTCCGGTATTGATGATTTTGCCGGGCTGAAGGGAAAGCATGTGGAAGTACAGACGGATTCTTCCGCACTTGCGGCACTGGAAGGGGATCAGAAAGATCTGGCGGCAACATTTGCAGATCTGAATCAGGTTGCTGAATATAATACAGCATTCATGGATCTGGAATCTGGTGCATGCGATGCAATTGCAATGGATATCGGAGTTGCGAACTATCAGGTGAATTCAAGAAAAAATCCGGATGATTATAAGATCCTGGATAAAGAAATTTCATCTGAACAGTATGCGGTTGGATTCAAAAAAGGAAATACAGAGCTGAAAGATAAAGTCCAGAAGACACTGGATGAAATGGCAGAAGACGGAACAGTGGATAAGATTGCAGAAAAATATGCAGATTACGGAGTTCCGGGAGCTCTTTGTATAGGAGAGAACGGTAAGTAAAATGAAGGGGCCAACCCCGGAGGGGATTGGCTCTTTTTTACTCGCTTGAAAGAACTGGAGGATGTAACAGATGGAGATAGGAACACTGATAAGAGAGCTTGGTGGAGGAATGTGGATTTCGGCAGAGATATTTATCCTGACATTACTCTTTTCGCTGCCTCTTGGACTAGTAGTTGCATTTGGCAGAATGTCGAAGATCGCACCGGTCAGATGGATTTCAAAATTATACATATCAATTATGAGAGGAACACCGCTGATGTTGCAGCTTATGGTGGTGTATTTCGGACCTTATTATCTGTTTGGAATGCGAATTTCCACAGGATATCGTATGACAGCAGTACTGATTGGTTTTGCAATTAATTATGCGGCATATTTTGCAGAAATTTACAGAGGCGGAATTGAAGCAATTCCGGTGGGACAGTATGAAGCGGCAAAGGTGCTTGGGTATTCGAAAGGTCAGACATTTTTCCGTATTGTATTTCCACAGGTGTGTAAACATATTCTGCCTGCCGTGACGAATGAGATCATTACATTGGTAAAAGATACTTCACTTGCATTTGTATTGGCGGTAACTGAGATGTTTACTATGGCAAAGCAAATCGCAGCGGCACAGACCTCTATGGTTCCATATATCGCGGCCGGTATCTTCTATTATGTGTTCAACCTGCTGGTTGCGATGATCATGGAGAAGATTGAAGAAAAATTGAATTATTACCATTAGGAGGAATAGACCATGAGTCTGCTTGAAATGAAAAATATTAAAAAAAGCTTTAATGGAGTAGAAGTTCTGAAAGACATTTCTCTAAAGGTAGAAAAGGGAGAAGTTCTGGGTATTATCGGCCCGTCGGGTTCCGGTAAATCGACACTTCTTCGGTGTGCGACAGGACTTGAGACTGCGGATGCAGGAGAGATTCATTACGAAGGAACATTCGGACTCGTATTTCAGAACTTTAATCTGTTCCCGCATTATTCGGTGATGAAGAATATTACAGATGCGCCGATCAAAGTGCAGAAGCGTAAGAAAGAAGAGGTTTATAAAGAAGCAAGAGAGCTTTTAAAGAAGATGGGACTTTCCGATAAGGAAAATGCATATCCATGTCAGTTATCGGGCGGACAACAGCAGCGTGTATCGATTGCGAGAGCACTTGCGCTGAATCCGGACATTCTGTTCTTTGATGAGCCGACGTCGGCATTAGATCCGGAACTTACTGCAGAGATTCTGAAGGTCATTCGTGAACTTGCAATGGAACATATGACGATGGTAATTGTCACCCATGAGATGAATTTTGCGAGAAATGTATCTGATCATGTGATTTTTATGGACGGGGGAGTGATCGCAGTGGAAGGAACTCCGGAGGAAGTATTTGATTCATCGAATGAAAGAATGAAAGAATTTCTGGGAAAATTCAATGATTAATCGTCATGCGTTCAAAAGAGATTGTATGTTAAAATTCTAATGAATAAAACACAATTATAAGTAGAACTTATTAAAAGGTGCACTATAAATAATGTATCGGTACGAGTACAAGGCAGGTGGAAATATTGCTTTTCCTTCTGCCTTGTATTATACTAATATAGCAAAATGCTTTTTAAAGACAGTTTTGACAAATGAAAAATTTGAAAAGAATGGAGTCTGCATTTATGAGTGAATTTGAAAAAGTAACAACAGGACTGGGTGAAGAATGCGGTGTGTTTGGAGCCTATGATATGGATGGCGGAGATGTTGCACCATCCGTTTATTATGGACTTTTTGCATTGCAGCACAGAGGACAGGAAAGCTGTGGTATTGCGGTGACGGATACATATGGAGAGAGAAAAGTACATTCCAAGAAAGGCCTTGGACTGGTAAATGAAGTATTCGATGAAGAGTCGCTTCAGGAACTGAAGGGGAATCTTGGTGTCGGACATGTCAGATATTCGACGGCGGGCGGTTCCAGAGCAGAAAATGCGATGCCGCTGGTTATTAATTATGTGAAAGGAATTCTTGCGATCGCACATAATGGTAACCTGACCAATGCAATCGAGCTTCGCCATGAACTGGAGTACACAGGCGCAATTTTCCAGACAACGATTGATTCTGAAGTGATTGCATATCATATTGCCAGAGAACGTCTGAATGTAAAGAAGGCAGAAGACGCGGTGAAAAATGCGATGAAGAAGATCAAAGGTGCATATGCGCTGGTTGTTACCTCGCCGAGAAAATTGATCGGAGCAAGAGATCCGTTCGGACTGAAACCGCTCTGTATCGGAAAGAGAGATAATACATATTTCCTTGCTTCCGAAAGCTGTGCGATTGCTGCCGTTGGCGGAGAATTCGTAAGAGATGTAGAGCCTGGAGAAATTGTAAGCTTCACAAAACATGGAATGAAATCGGATAAATCCATGGCGATCGATCCGAAGAAGCAGGCAAGATGTATTTTTGAATATATATATTTCGCAAGAATGGACAGTGTGATTGATAATGTTAATGTCTATCATGCAAGAATTGTTGCGGGAAAGGCACTGGCAGAGTCGTATCCGGTAGACGCTGATCTGGTTGTTGGCGTGCCGGATTCCGGACTGGTTGCGGCAAAAGGATATTCGGAACAGTCTGGTATCCCGTATGGAATGGCATTCCATAAGAACAGTTACGTCGGAAGAACATTTATTAAGCCAAAACAAAGCCAGAGAGAAAGCAGTGTAAAGATTAAGCTGAATGTAATTGAAGAGGTTGTAAAAGGAAAACGTATTGTTATGGTGGATGATTCTATTGTACGTGGAACAACCTGTGCGAATATCATTAAGATGCTCAAGAAGGCCGGAGCAAAGGAAGTGCATGTAAGAATCAGTTCCCCACCGTTCTTGCATCCATGTTATTTCGGAACAGATGTGCCTTCAAATGAACAGTTGATCGCACATTCTCATACAACGGAACAGATCCGTGAGATGATCGGGGCAGATTCGCTTGGATATATGGAAGTTGAAAAGCTGAAAGATATGGTTGGAGATCTGGCATTCTGTGATGCATGCTTCACGGGAAATTACCCGATGGAAGTACCGGGAAGAGATATTTCACTGGCGTTTGAATAAAAAACAGGTTAAAATAGTCAGGTAGAAGAATTGATGAAGGAGATTATGAGTATGAGTAACGACAGATATACAAGTCCACTTTCAGAAAGATATGCAAGCAAAGAGATGCAGTACATTTTTTCGCCGGATAAGAAGTTCCGCACATGGAGAAAACTCTGGATCGCTCTTGCGGAGACGGAAAAAGAACTGGGACTTGATATTACAGATGAACAGATTGAGGAATTAAAAGCACATGCAGATGACATCAATTATGATGTGGCAAAAGAAAGAGAAAAAGTAGTCCGCCATGATGTAATGTCTCATGTATACGCATATGGAAAACAGTGTCCGAAAGCAAAAGGAATCATCCATCTTGGAGCAACTTCCTGCTATGTAGGTGATAATACAGATATCATCCTGATGTCAGAAGCACTGGAAATCGTCAGAAAGAAACTGATCAATGTGATCGCCGAACTTGCAAAGTTCGCAGATGAACACAAGAATCTTCCGACACTGGCATTCACACATTTCCAGCCTGCACAGCCTACTACAGTAGGTAAGAGAGCAACGCTTTGGATGCAGGAATTTATGATGGATCTTGAAGATCTGGAATATGTGAAGGGAAGCTTAAAACTTCTTGGATCTAAGGGAACGACAGGAACACAGGCAAGTTTCCTGGAACTCTTTGACGGAGATCAGGAGACGATCGATAAGATTGATCCGATGATCGCCAAGAAGATGGGATTTGAGACCTGCTATCCGGTATCAGGACAGACTTATTCACGTAAGGTAGATACCAGGGTTGTGAATGTACTTGCAGGTATCGCAGCAAGTGCCCATAAGATGTCCAATGATATCCGTCTCCTTCAGCATCTGAAAGAGATTGAAGAACCGTTTGAGAAGACACAGATTGGATCTTCTGCAATGGCATATAAGAGAAACCCGATGAGAAGTGAAAGAATTGCTTCACTTTCCAGATATGTGATGGTGGATGCCATGAACCCGGCAATCACTTCTGCGACACAGTGGTTTGAAAGAACACTGGATGATTCAGCAAACAAACGTCTCAGCGTACCAGAAGGATTCCTTGCAATTGACGGTATTCTGGACTTGTGTTTGAATGTAGTAGACGGACTGGTTGTATATCCGAAAGTTATTGAAAAGAGACTTATGTCAGAACTTCCGTTCATGGCTACAGAGAACATCATGATGGACGCTGTAAAAGCCGGTGGAGACAGACAGGAACTTCATGAGAGAATCCGTGAATTATCTATGGAAGCAGGACGTAATGTAAAAGAAAAAGGACTGGATAATAACCTGCTTGAACTGATCGCAGCAGATCCGGCATTCAACCTTTCACTGGAAGAATTGCAGAAGACAATGGATCCTGCCAAATATGTAGGACGTGCACCGGTACAGGTGGAGGCATATCTGAATAATGTGGTAAATCCGATGCTGGAAGCAAATAAGGAAATCCTTGGCGTAACAGCGGAAATCAACGTATAAAAGATATAAAGAAACTGCTAAAAAGAAAGTGGTATCTCGAGTGTGGCGAGATGCCACTTTCTTTCCTTAAGTACGTGCTTTATAATCATATATATAAACTATAAGTGAAATGTCAGGGAAGAAGGTGGATAGATGGGAATGAATATACAAAAGAGTGCCGGTGTAAAAGCAGATACATTTATATTAAAACGTAATAACATGGACAGACGGATCCGAATGGATGTGGCTATGTTGATTATATTGGCAATTTGTACCCGTCTTGTCGCAGGAATAATGAATGTGGAGAAGATGGATGCTTATACAGGATCCGGTGAAGGATTCTGCAAAGCAGTATCGGAAAGTCATGGCGTGGATATGGTAAAAGATTGTTTTGAATTAGGAACTCAGAAGGTTTTGGATGTAAAGAAAACTGCGAAAAGTGTATGTAAGTCTGTGACGATAAAGAAAACGATGCAGGATGTAATAAGACCGACGGAAACAGAAGAAATAATTCCGGAAGTAAAAGGTGTTCCGGAAGCAAAAGACGGGAAAGCTGCATGGGCAAATATGGACTCCGCGAAAACAGAGACCATAACGCAGGAAACAGTTACGGATAAGAGTGTCCCGGAATCTATAACAGGAAAAATAACAGAAGAACCTGCAGGAGAACCAATGACAGAAGACTTGTTGAACCTGGAAGGCTTTAAGGTGAATTCAGAAGGCGTGATAGAAGGATATGAGAATCTGGATCTGATTCTGTGTGATGGGATGATCATCTTTCCGGCAGATGAAAGATGCAGCGGAATAGGAGAACATGCATTGGATGGAATTCCGGATGCGGTAGAAGTCTATATTCCGGCGAATATTACTTTTGTTGCACCAGGAGTATTGGAGAAGATAGGCGGACTTATGTATATTGAAGTTGCACCGGATAATCCGGTGTATGAAAGCCGGGATGGGATGCTTTACAACAAGGGAGGAGAACTTATAAGCCGGCCGAATGGAAGATGATATAATTGGGGTAAAAAGGGTGTGCGAAAAGCACATCTTTTTTGCGGCAAAATGCTCTAGGATTTTAGAATGACAGGTGTTATAATAGGCAGGGTCAAGAATCAAAAAAGGAGCAGAACGAAAAATGAATATTCGACAGGTGACAGACGGGAAAGAAGATTATATAGAATTACTTCGAGCTGGTGACCCGGATGAATCCAGAATTCGAAAATTGCTGGAAAAAGGAGAACTGTTTTTACTGGAAGAACACGGAAAGCTCCGCACACTTTGTATAGTGATATTTTCAGAAGAAAAGAAATGTGAGATTAAGAATATCGTAACCATAAAAAAGGATCAGGGAAAAGGTTACGGCAGATATATGATACATTATATATGTGAACATTACTGTGCGCAGTATGACTGGGTATATATGAAGAAGGAACGTTGCCTGGACATCATGGAATTTTGCGAAAAATGCGGATTTTCCGATGAAGATGAGAAATATCTGAAAAAAGAACTGATGTCTGAGATTGATACAAAACGTGTGATTAATCTCGCGATGGAAGCAGGACGGATGCTTCTGAAAAACGGAGGAGAAATTTTTCGTGTGGAAGAGACGATGATGCGGATCTGTCATAGATTTGGAGTGAAATATGTAGATTTATTCACATTGAGTCACGGACTCTTTATTTGTGCAGGAACTGATAAAGAAAAATTATATACAAAAGTTAAACAAGTACCGCTTTCTTCTACACATCTGGGGATCGTAGCGGAAGTAAACGATCTTTCCAGAGAAATTGCTGCAGGGCATGTAGGGATAGAAGAGGCCTGGAAAAAATTAAAACAGATAAATAAAATGCCGACAAAAAGGATATCCTATCAGATTGCAGCCGCAGGTTTGAGTGCTGGGGGACTGGGATATCTGTTGGGAGGAACACCGATGGAGGCGTTTGTGGCGATTTTTGTCGGCTGTGCCGTGTTTGCGTGGTCATTGTTTGCAGGAAAACACGGAATTTCCAAAATCCTGGTTCACATTGTAGGAGGAATTATTATTGCTTCGATGGCGTTGTCAGCAATGCAGATACCGGCATTTGGGAATCTGCGGATGGAAGGAATTGTAACAGGCGGAATCATGCCATTGGTACCGGGACTTGCTTTTGTAAATGCAATCCGTGATCTGGCGGACAGTGATTATCTGGCGGGTACAGTGAAGATGATTGATGCGGTCATGGTATTTGTATATATTGCAATCGGAGTCGGGGCAGCTCTGACGGTTTATCATCATGTGTTGGGAGGCGTTTTGTGATGGTCATAAAAATTGTAGCAAATCTGGCGTGTTCGTTTATCGGGACGATAGCATATGCGGTCATGTTCCAGGTGCCCAGAAGATTTTATATAGGATGTGGAATTACGGGATCGGTGGGCTGGATGATATATAAGCTCGCTTCTGTATATTGTTCTGTTGCGGTAGCATCATTTATTGGAACAGTGTGTACTGTGCTGGTGGCAAGAATGTTGACGGTACGGCTTAAGTGTCCTATTACAATTTTCCTGATTTCGGGAATTATCACGTTAGTACCGGGTGCCGGAATATATTTTACGGCATATTATCTGGTGACCAATCAGCTTGCTATGGCAGCGGTAAAAGGATTGGGAGCGGTAAAAGTGGCTTTTGCAATCGTGCTTGGAATTGTGTGTATCGTGTCTATTCCGAGAGAAGTTTTCCAGAAAGAATATTGGATCGAGAGAAAACTCAAAAAACAGCAAAAAGGAAAGATATGATAGAAAAGGTTGCTGTCAGTTACAGACTTGTGCTACAATGAAAGGACGAATAGTGTTCTAATGTATGTAGTAATACATAGATTTCATACATTTAAAAACAATAAGAAACAGGAGATAATGATAGTTATGAGTAAGGTAAGAACAAGATTTGCACCAAGTCCTACAGGAAGAATGCATGTAGGAAACTTAAG
>OFLY01000341.1_pt1 | contig 39485 bp, 39 predicted proteins | sample 1541161 | NCBI WGS metagenome assembly OFLY01 (sample SAMN04209247, study PRJEB22552) | human gut metagenome | biome: gut; material: feces | host: Homo sapiens | place: USA: Oklahoma | reverse complement strand
TGCTTCCTTTAAAATGGGCATCACATGGAGGCGTGTGGCCTTTACATTGCTGCTCCACACCAGGATCAGATCACTGCTTTTTAATTCCTCCGGCTCCAGGCAGGGGGTCTGCCCCATGACAGAGGCATATCCCATTCCTTTTGCATTGGCGCAGAGTCTTAAAATAAGTGGGCGTGCTCCCAGACGGTTAAAAAAGGCATCCCCGCACTTTCGCTGGATCACGCCCATAGTGCCGGAATAATAGGACGGAAGGATCGCCAACGGGCCATTTTCCCTTATGATCTGCCGAAAATGTCCTGCGATCTCCCTTACCGCCTCTTCCCAGGTGATAGGTTCAAACTTCCCTTCCCCCTTATTCCCAGTCCGTCTCATAGGAAAAAGGATCCGGTCCGGGCTGTTGACGGACAGCTGATACTGCTGCATTTTTTTACAGATCAATCCTTTTGAGGCCGGATGCTCCGGATCCCCGGCCACCCCTGCCACGCGCCCGTTCTCTATGGTGGCTAAAAGGCCGCAGGAGGCCGGGCAGTCATAGGGGCAGGTAGTCCTGCGGATATCAGTCATTCCATTCCTCCTACAGCATATGCTTCCTCAGATATGCGCCGTCCTTTGGGCTTAAGTAGGCCGGAGCAATATCAAATACGCTTCTTGCACCACATTCTCCCTTCTTAGAAAGCCTGTGAGCAGCACGGGCATAAGCAACGAGAACGCTTCCTGTAAATTCTGGATTAGAATCAAGTTTTAAGGAATATTCAATAACATGTTTGTTACCTTCACAGCCTGTCTCACCAGTACGGATAACGAATCCGCCGTGAGGCATCTTGCTGTGATTTGCCTTTAATTCTTCTTCTGTGATAAATGTTACAGTTGTATCATAATCGGAGAAGTAGTTCGGCATTGTCTTGATTGCATTTTCAATAGCTGCCTTGTCAGCTCCTTCTTCAGCTACAACGTAGCACTCTCTTAAATGTTTCTGTCTTGTGGTAAGTTCTGGTTCACTTCCGCTTCTAACCTGTTCTACAGCATCCTCAATAGGAACGGTGTACTGGATTGCATTTTTAACACCATCAATACGGCGGATAGCATCGGAATGTCCCTGGCTTACACCTTTACCCCAGAAAGTATAAGTACTTCCCTGTACAAGAATAGATTCAGCATAAAGACGGTTTAAAGAGAACATTCCCGGATCCCAGCCTACAGAAATAATGCTGATGTTATTTCCCTCTTTTGCAGCCTTGTCTACATTTGCAAAATACTCAGGAATCTTTGCGTGTGTGTCAAAGCTGTCAATTGTGTTAAAAGAAGCAGCAACTTCCGGTCCGATTACTGGAAGATCTGTAGCAGAACCACCACAGAGAATCATTACGTCCACTTCCCCCTTCATAGATACCATATCATCAAAATGCTTTACAGCAGCTCCTTCTGTCTGGATAGATACCGTAGCAGGATCTCTTCTTGTAAATACAGCAGCTAATTCCATATCATCATTACGTTTAATAGCCTGCTCTACACCGCGGCCAATATTACCATAACCTACAATACCAATTTTGATTTTGTCCATTGTATTTTACCTCACTTATTATTTTTTCGGTTCAATTATAACATAAAGGGTGGCAGAATTAGAAGAAAAAAGTGTTTTTCGCATAAATTATTTCATTAGGTTTATAATAATTTTACATAAAATATAAATAAAAGGGGACAGGGAAATGAAGTATATTTTAAAGCGGGAAATGCTTGTATGTTATGAAAAAGTTCTTATAGAAGAGGAAAAAAGTCAGGCAACGATAGAAAAATATATGCGAGATGTTCGAAAGTTTTTTCAATATGTAGAAGAAATGGGGAAAAAGGAAGGCATCACAAAAGAAATCGTACTTTCTTATAAAAGAAGTCTGATAGAAGAGTATGCACCTTCCAGTGTAAATTCTATGTTAGCGTCACTCAATCATTTTTTTAAAGTAAATCATTGGTATGAATGTATTGTGAAATCATTGAAAATACAGCAGAGAACTTTTCGGGCAAAAGAAAGAGAACTGACAAAAGAAGAATATTACAGATTATTGCGGGCGGCACAAAAAGAAGGAAAATATCGTTTGTATTGTATTCTTCAGACAATATGCGGAAGCGGAATCCGTGTCAGTGAATTAAAATATATTACGGTAAAAGCAGTAACGCGAGGCAGGGCAGTTATATTTATGAAAAATAAAACAAGAACGATATTATTACCGCCAAAGCTTTGTCGCTTGTTGAAAGACTATTGTAAACAAGAAAAAATAACTTCGGGAATGATTTTTATAACACGAAGAGGAAATCCTGTGGACCGAAGTAACATTCTCCATGAAATGAAAAATTTGTGCGGGACAGCAGGAGTCGAAAGAGAAAAAGTATTTCCGCATAATCTAAGACATCTATTTGCTTACACATATTATAAAGCAGAAAAAGATATTGCACATCTGGCAGATATATTGGGACATTCAAGTATCAACACAACGAGAATTTATACGATGGGAAGTGGAGAGGAGGAAATGAAACAACTATCCAATCTGGGCTTGATTGTACGATGTGGATAAAAATATAATGAAATAAAAATTTAATATAAATAAAAAAACCACATAATGCTTATTATGCGGTAAAAACTATTAGACATATCTGCTCTACTTGCTTACACATTATATCATAAAATTAGAAAAAATCAATCTTTTTGTAATAAATAATTGTATACAGATAAAAAAAGGTGCAAAAAGACAACTGACAAAAATTTTGAAAATCAGTCAGGTTGTTTTTCGCGCCTTTTTTCTTGCGCTTATTGATAAAATTTTTGTTTTGCTGGAGCATTTTTCAAACACGCTCTAATGAAAAGAGCCGTTTTTACCGCATAATAAGCATTATGTGGTAGGTAAAGAATTGCATAATGAAGGTGCTGCGTGAGAAGGAATACCATATGTTATTTTCAAAAATGCATCTTTCCCCGCTATTTTTGGAAAGGCATTTGATAGAGACAGACAGAATGCGTCCCCAAGGCATATGTCTGTTGATAGATGTCAGGTGTTTTTCAGAAATGAAAGCAACTTTCCCCGCTGTTTTTGAAAAATATCTGACAGGGCAGGCAGTACACATCCCCAAGGTGTCTGCCTGCCATTTTATTTTTGTAGAGGAATTTCAGAAAAGTATTTATAAGGGAAATATAAATCTGAATCCCGACCATTATGCCGGGCAGAGTAAGGAGGTTAAGTATGAAACATCATCATTCATCTGGGAAGTACAGATTATTAAAAAGGGTCATCATGATGTGCCTGTCTTTGATACTTGTCTGCAGCATGTCTATTTCGGCATTTGCGGTGAACCGTATCGGCCGGGCAGAGAATGAAACAACACAATCTGTGCAGATGACAGACAATCAAAAGGGCGAAGCTGCTGCAACCAGACAGAAATCGTCCGAAGCACAAACAAAAACGAGACAGGAAAACATGAAAAAATCGGATTCTGAATCGAAAACAAAAGACAATTCAGAAGAACAAAAGAAAGATTCAAAAGACGCAGACAACAAAGGAGCCAAAGAAAATAGCACAGAAAAAGATGCGAAAGAGGACTCCGAAAAGAACATTTCCAAGGAAGAGAAATCTACCAAAGAGGAAAAAAACACAGAGAAAAAGTCTGAAGAGACAACAGATGTATCCGAGGCAACAACAACGGCAGCGAAAGAAACAACAACAGAGGCTGCAGAGAAGAAGACAGAAGCCGTAACAGAAAAGACACCCGAAGGGAAAGACAGCAAAGAAGCAACAAGCGAGGAAAAGGCTGAGGAAGAGACACAGGCAGAGGATGATAAAAATAAAGAGATTGCGGTAACTAGTATTAGTGGACCTACGGAAGTGCAGGTTGGAAAGACGATTAGGTTAACGGGAACATCAGGTAGCTATGGATATTCTCATAGTTGGTCTAGTAGTAATAAAAATATAGCAACCGTAACAGGTAATGGTTCAACAGCAGAGGTTAAAGGAGTGGCTGTGGGGACTGTTACAATCACACATAGATATTCTTCCCAATGGAATGGTAATACACGAACAGAAACGTATCAGGTAAAAGTAACTAAATTTGCAGATAATTATAGCGGAGAAGCAGCTATATACTATCTCGCTAACCCAGCTGGTGATCCATGGACAAACGATACAGGAGCCTGGGCACCATCACAAGACACAAGTAATACTCTGGCAAATATTAGTACAAGTGGTGCAACCTGGGAGGATGGTCATGTAGACGATATTGTTTATGAAAATAAAAATATTAAATCAAATGTAGCAAGTTATATTACTTCATGGCCAGACGGTTCCAAAGGAAGTACCTGGACAGTAAAAGAAGGAGATAGTTCCACAGCAAGTTATTTTACATTTATATTAAATTCTATATGGGATAAGTATAAATCTTCAGTGGCAGCTGATTTAGGAATTGGAGCAGATCAATTACAGCAATCAGACATTAAGGAAATAACATTAACTCCACGTAAAATTTCAAGAGATAATGGTGGAACTCACCCATATCACATCGACTGTGCGCTCAGTATTAAAAGCACAAAAGTTTTTACTGCAAAGTTTTGGGTGAAGGAGCCAGGAGAGAGTAGTGAATATAGACAGATTGATGCGAAAAATTATTTAACAGGAAATCCTGTTGCTAGAACAACAAAAGCAACAATCGGTTCTACAAAAACAGTAAATGGTGTTACCTATGTCCTTGATGGCTGGTACCCAGAGAATGCCGAGGGTGGAGCTTACGGCAGTACAAAAATTGCAGATAATAGATGGAATAATTATATCCCATCAGCTGATGAACTGGCAAATGGTACAGTAAACTTTTACGCCCACTACAGTCCAACTACCACGTCCATTAAACTTAAAAAACTGGTAACAGGAAGTATGGGAGATAAGCAAAAGAAATTCCACTTTACTATTTCTATAGAAAAGGAAAATAAAAATGTAACATTTAAAGTTGGTAATACTTCTAAAACAGGTTCCGCAACAGTGGATTTAGCAAATGATGAGGAAAGTACTTTAACAGAAATTCCTGTCGGGGCGGATGTCAGTATTACAGAAGAGGATTATTCAGGAAGCGGATATACAACTTCTTACGTTATTGATAATGGAAACAGTGCGCTAGAAATAAAGGCCAATATATCCAATATACAGGCGAAAAATGATGTAAGTGCACATGAGATTGTATTTACAAATAATAAAGAAGCCATCCCAGACACAGGAATTACCTTAGATTCTCTTCCATTTATCGCATTACTTGCTCTTAGCATTGCAGGAGGAATCTTTTACCTGTTTTGCAGATATAAAAAGCGCTTTGTTTAAAAGGTGACAGCGATGGCAGAAAGACATAAAAGAGAGGCTAAATTAAATAGAGGGCGCAAAGCAAAAAATAAAGGAAGAGAAGTTTTGCCAAACACAAAAAAGAGTACTTCTACAGAGGTAATAAATCAGGAACATAAAGAAATAATCAAGTGGTTTCAGACAGTAAAGTTCCGCAGGACGCTATTTGGAGGCGTGGATGAGAATGATGTCTGGAAGAAGCTCCAGGAGCTGAACCAGCTTTATGAATCTGCGATTCGGGCAGAGCGGGAAAGATATAACATTTTGCTGACAGACCATGAAAAAACATATGAATCCCAGATTTATAAATATAAACAAGAACTGATGAAAAATGAGGGCACGACAGAGCAGACTGAGATGGACAATACAGAAAATGAAGTGCCACCAGAAACCAGAAATGAGGTGCGGAGGTGATGCGGACTGCAAAAAATATGAGCTGTTCCAAAATAATCCGCAGACGAAGAAGAGAAGCAGAGACCAGAAATGGTTACATACAGCTACTCGCAAGAATCATATTAGTAATCGTATGCGGCGGATTATTATTCACACAGGGATTTTTACTTATGAGAGCGCCGGACAATGGAATGTTCCCGGCAATCAAAGGCGGTGACCTGCTTATAGGATTCCGTTTACAGAGAAATTTCCTGAAAAATGATGTTGTTGTATACAAGGCAAATGGGAAACTGCAGGTAGGAAGAATACTGGGACAAGAAACAGATGTCATTACCATAGATGACACCGGGCAACTTCTTGTCAATGGAACTCCCCAAACAGGAGAAATCGCATTTCCTACATATGCAAAAAAAGGAATAAAAAAATATCCATATAGAGTGCCTAAAGGCTGTGTCTTTCTATTAGGAGATTACAGGACACAGACAAAAGACAGCCGCGATTACGGCCCAATTAAAATGGAGGATGTAAAGGCCAAAGTCATTACAGTACTCCGCAGGCGGGAACTCTAAATAAACTATCTATCTTGAATAAACTACCGAAAGGGGTTTAGAAATAACAAATTTACTTATTATATTAAGGAGGAAACATTATGAAAAGAGTAAAACGACTATTTGCATGTTTATTAGCACTGACAATGATGCTTGGGTTAAGTGCAACGGCGTTTGCAACAGAGACAGCAGAAAAAGTTCAGACACCTGCGAATGGAGGAACAGTTACATTTGAAAAAGAGTATAAATTAGTTGGAGAGGGAATTTCACCTGCAGAAACATTTGAGTTTAATATTGCAAAAGCAGGAGTAGAAAATGGTGGTGTGGATGCAGAAAAACAGGACATGCCAACTGTAGGAACAGCTGCTTATGCTCAGAATGGAGCAACAACAGCAGGTAATAAGAAAGAGGTTACAGTAGCATTACCAACTTATACAAGTGTAGGTGTATATTCCTATATAATTACAGAAAAAACAGGTACAACAGCAGGTGTTGCTTATGATAGCAAATCAGTTACAATGAAAGTTACTGCTGTTGACAATAATGGTACTATTGAGATTGCAGCAGTTAGCTTTACAAAAGCTGGAAAGAAACTTGCTGATAATGAAGCTGCATTCAACAATACTTATACAGCTAATAAACTTAGTATTAGTAAAACAGTAGCAGGTAATCTTGGTGATAAATCTAAATATTTCGATTTCACAGTAACATTAACAGGAAAAGAAGGAGAAGAATACTCTCTTCCGGCTACAATAACAGGTGGTTCCGATAAAAGTGGAAAAAAGGAAAATGTTGCAATCAGTGGAACAACAACATTCAAATTAAAACATGGTGATACAATCACAATTGAGAACTTGCCAGCAGGTGTTAGTTACAAAGTAGAAGAAGCAACTCCTTCAGATTATACAATGAATGCAACGGGTCAGGAAGGTACTATGGATGCAGAAGCTAAAACAGCAGCATTCACAAACACTAAAACTGGCGACATCGATACAGGCGTTTACTTAGACAACCTTCCATATATCTTAGTATTCGCAGGCGTATTAGCAATCGCAGCAGTATTCATTGTAAGAAGACGCAGATTCGAAGACTAATTATCAAAAGAATATAATAATATAAACGAAGTAATACTAGAGCGTGTTTGAAAAATAAAAGTTATACAAAACACAAGAGTTATTACTGCTTGTTGATACTGAAAATATCAAAAATAAATATTATTTATATCATAATTGACATATTTTAAAGACATATATGCAGTATATAATAATTGATTTTGGCAATATAAATAACTTTAAATATTTTTCAAACACACTCTAGATAAAGAAACATTTTAACAAAAATATGCTGTAGAAAGGAGGTGGCTGTATGGATGTTTCAAGAATATTTTTAAAAACAGCCAACTCTCTTCTCAGCGCAGTGATTGTGCTATTTCTTGTTGTTGCGGGAGCCTACTCTGCATATGCCCTCTGGGACAATATGCAGGTGTATGCTTCTGTAGATGATATACAGTCGCAGTTGTTGAAATATAAACCGACACCGGGCGAGGATAACGGCCCGACATTTGAGGAACTTCGGGCAATTAATCCAGATGTATGTGCCTGGATTACATTAGATGGAACAAAGATTGATTATCCGGTTCTTCAGGGAGAAGATAATCTTACCTACATCAATAAAGATGTATATGGCAACTTTGCTCTGGCAGGAAGTATATTTCTTGATTCTAATTGTGACCGGTCATTTCAGAAAAAGTATTCGCTGCTATATGGTCATCATATGGCAGAACATAAAATGTTTGGTGATCTTGACTTATACGAAAAGCAGAAATTTTTTGATAAGAACCAGACAGGAACTCTTGTCCTGCCCGACCGTTCTTATAAACTTGAAATTTTTGCATGCATTAAAACTTCTGCGAATGAGGATAACATTTTCATTCCTCAAAAATGGCAGAAAAGCACAGATGGTCTGCTGAAATATGCAGAAAAGAGTGCAAAGTATATTCATCAGGATACAATGAAAAAAATAGGAACTTCAAAAGACTTTTCACAGATTCTTGCCATGTCAACCTGTTCGTCAGATTACACAGATGCAAGAACCGTTATTCTGGCGGTAATGAAGCCTTATTCGCCGGAGAAGTAAGGAGGAGATCAAAACGAAAATAAGAAAAATTCCGGCAGTGTTATTGCTTGTAGTTTTGTGCCTGGCAGTTTTTCCGATTTCTACTTTTGCAGCAGACGCTGTTCAAGTACAAATTCCTGTCAGTATACAAACCTCAGGTGAGACACCTTCTCCGGAGGAAAACTATACGGTTGAGCTTCAGGCAGTGGACGATGCACCGATGCCGTCAGAAAATGTATTGGAGATTAGTGGAAGTGGTAAAGCATTTTTTTCACCAATTCAATATACAACTCCCGGCATTTACTATTACACCATTACACAGCAGTCTGGCACACACAAACGTGGGCATTACGACCAGACAGTTTATTATGTAAAAGTTTCCGTAACAAATGGGGAAAATGGTAATTTGGAGACTGTGATAGCTGCGCATACGGATGCAGATATGACCGATGCAAAATGCGATATTACATTTACAAATTACTATAAACCTATAAAGAAAACATCGGAAAGCACAACAGAAACGATACCAACTACGAAGAGAAAGCCTGAAACAAAACCAGGCAACAAAACTTCAATAAAGAAAAGTAAAAATAAAGTAAAAACAGGTGACAATAGCAATGCGACCCTGTTTGCCATTTTACTTCTCGTTTCAGGAACAGGATTGCTGATTATCGCAATCTCACGTTACCGGGAAAAATACCATAAGTAAACAAAACAGGACAGAGATTATTTTCAAATATGCTCTAGAAAATAGTCTCTGTTTTTTGTTGCCTTAAAAAAGTAAATTGCTTTTATTTTTTCAGAAATCACTTTGAAATAAAAGAATCATGTCATAAAGTCAACGCAATAACGTGATTGTGATGCAATACAAAAAAGAAACCGGCCACTGGTCGGTTTCGAGAGAGGAAAGTATGAAAAAAATCTATCAAAAAAATTTGTTATTGTTTTTTTGATGTCTCTATAATACTCAGAATTTGTGAACAGTCTGTGAGGAAAAAATAACGATAATCTGACGAAAAACGAAAGGAAATGTTTTGTTGTAAAGATTAGATGTAATTTTTCAGTATTTCTATTGGTGTTTCGGGAGAAAGAATCTCGTTACTGTCAGGCAGATGGAGGAGCCAGTCGTGAAAGGCTTTTGAGCATTCGACAAATTATTTTCTATGTGTTACTATGAAAATATTGTAAAACAAGTATTATGGATAACATGAGGGGTACAAGTCATGAGCCAGAAAATTAATACAAATGAGTTTCTTAAAAATGTGAGAATCGGACTTTGGCGGATTGAAGTTGAAGAAGGAAAATTGCCGCGTTTTTATGCGGACGAAGTAATGGATGAACTTTTGGGAATTACCGAGGAAATAACACCAGAAGAAAGGTTTGCCTTTCATAGGAGATGTGTGCATCCAGATGATATGGAAATGTTTTTGGAATATTCTGATAAGTTAACAGAAACACAGACCGAAATCGTATATCGTTACATCCATCCAATATCAGGGGAAATGTTCGTGCGGTGTGCAGGCATCAGAGATAATTCTGTTACCAGTGGTATCAGCATTATTGGCACACATCAGGATATTTCAGAGACAATACGAGTGGAAAAAGAAAAGGAAGCAGAGCGCCGCCTTGCAGAATTAAATAATGAACTGCGTCAGGAAGCGGAGCGTAATGAGAATTACTATAGAGATTTGTTAGATATGCAGAGCTGTGGTGTGATGGCTTATACATTGCCTGGTCACAGAGTTATTCATATGAATGCGAAAGCATTGCAGATGTACGGTTTTAAAAGTGTTGAGGAAGCACAGCAGCGGCTTGGAGCTGCACTGCGAAAGGTATATTATCCACAGACGGATACGATAAAACATTTAAAAAAACTTCGTAATGAAGATGATATGGTCGATTATGAATGTGTCATTGGAAAAGGAGAATCGAACGAATGTCATGCCCTGGCCAAAACAAAGGTTGTAGTGATTCCAAGTGGAGAAAGAGCAGTTATCACGACATTCCTTGATGTTTCAGATATGATAACTCTTAGGAAGGCATTAAAGCAGGCAGAAGAAGGAAGCAGAGCCAAATCGTCTTTTTTATTTGCCATGTCTCATGATCTGAGAACACCAATGAATGCGATTATCGGATACACTGCTCTTATGGAGAAGCATTGGGGAGAGAAGGAAGTTACTGCTGGTTATTTACAGAAGCTAAAAGAAGCCGGAAACTTTCTCATGGATTTAATTGGAAATATACTCGAAGTAGCAAGGATTGAAAGTGGAAAGGAAACACTGACAGAAACAGCATGGAATCTATGTAATCTTGAGGATACTTTAGATCTTTTGTTAGACAGGGATATTTATAAAAAACAACTTACCCTAAAGAAAAATATGGAACTTCAGCATCCAAAAGTGTATTGTGATGTACTAAAAATTCAGGAAATTACGATGAATCTTCTAAGCAATGCTGTCAAATATACACCAGAAGGTGGGACGATACATTTCACTATCAGGGAACTTCCGTATGAAAGAGAAGGCTATGCCTTATTCCAGACCGTAGTTGAAGATACAGGAATCGGAATCAGCAAAGAATATATCCCTCATCTATTTGAAGCATTTAGCCGTGAAAAAAGTTCATCAGAAAGCGGTATTATAGGAACCGGACTTGGCCTTCGGATTGTTAAAAAGTTTGTAGATTTGATGGAGGGAAGCATTGTAGTAGAAAGCGAGATTGGAGAAGGTACCAGATTTACTGTGACAATTCCACATAGAATTGCAACGGCAAATGAATATATTTCTGAAGAAAATGCGAAAGAATTACCAGAAGAAATAAAATTAAACAATGTGAGGATTTTACTCGCAGAAGATAATATGCTGAATGCAGAGATTGCAATGACGCTTTTAGCAGATGCAAATGCGTATGTGGAACTGGCTCCTGATGGAGAAAAGGCTCTTTCTATGTTAAAAAGAGCAACAGATGGATATTATGATTTGATTATAATGGACATTCAGATGCCGCATATGAATGGGTATGAGGCAACAAAAAATATTCGTGGTCTTCCTGATGGACGCTGCAGGATTCCAATTATAGCGATGACGGCGAATGCATTTGAAGAAGACCGGAAAAGAGCGATAGAATCTGGTATGAATGGGTATGTTACTAAACCAATAAAAATAGAGGAACTGATTTCTACAATTAAAAAGATATTGAAATCCTGATTTCTGACCGCTGGCAGCTCGAAAAATCAGTCCAAGCTAATAGATAAAAAAGAAACCGACATAAAGCCGGTTTCAAAAGAGAGGAAAGTATGAAAAAAATCTATCAAAAATCTGTTGTTGTTTTTGATGGTTTTATGATACTGGAAATTTGTGAACAGGTTGTGAGCAAAGAATGAAGATAATCTGACGAAAAAAGAAATTGCTGACGTTTTTCCGTAAGAAATATAATTTATCAGTAAAAAGTAGCATGACAAAGAGCAAGCTGGGAAACGGCTTGCTCTTTAATTTATATAACGTTATTGTTTGAATAACTTTTTTTCAACAAGTTAAATTAACACTTTTTATTATCAAAAGCCGGATTAAATGCATAGAAGTTCTTACTGTTCAAGTTATCCTGCACAATCCGTAAACTTTCACCGAAACGCTGGAAGTGTACAATTTCTCTTGCACGCAGGAATTTAATTGCATCATAAACATCTGGGTCATCTTTTACAAGGCGAAGAATATTGTCGTAAGTAGTACGTGCTTTTTGTTCTGGTGCGACCTCGTAAGAACAACATAGCTGGAAACCCTTGAAAATACGCCATTTTGCGTAGGACAAGCCTTTTCCTGCTACGATTGCATAAGAACAAAAACATAGAAAAATGAAGATGAAGCAAGCTATCCTACATAGTTCCAATGGTTTCAGCAACTAAGACGTTCAACAATGAGCGTCTATTTTTTTACCCAAAATGAAAGGAGAATCAAACATTATGAAAAAGATTATGAAGCGATTGCTTACAGGTGTACTTACCCTTGCAACCGTATTTACTGCATTACCTGTCACACAGGTTCATGCTGCGGATTCCGTCTATACTACTACGGACGGTAAAGCAGGAACAATCGTCAAGATTGACAATGGCGGTTCAGAGGTTTCCAGCTTTGAAGAAAGCATAATGAACGCTGACGGGCAGATTGCCTACTGTATTGATATAAACACAAATTTCCAATCGGGATATAAGAATCGTATCAATGCAACGGAGCGAATGAGCAACGACCAAATATCTGATGTGGCGTTGAATCTGGAATACGTCAAACAGTATGCAGAAAAGCACAGTCTTTCCAGCAAACAAGTCTATCTGTTGGAACAATGTGTTGTCTGGCGAAGATTGAGCGTTCACTTAGGCTGGGGGTACAACAATGTACGAGCTGCCTATGATGAAGTGTCAGAGAAAATCCAGTCAGAAGTCTATGAGAACGCAAAGGCTTTCGCTAAAGAAAATAAAGACCGTTACGATTGCGGTGGTTACATCTATGTTGGTGAAGGACAGGACTTAGGACAGTTCTGGGCGAAGTTAGCTGTCGGTGATGGCAAGATTCAGAAATCGTCCAGTAATACAGCGATTACAAAATCTAATGACTGCTATTCTTTATCTGGTGCGACTTATGGTGTCTATTCTGATAAAGGCTGCACGAAATCAGTTGCCACACTTACGACAAATGCCAGTGGAAATACTGATACTGTGGAATTAAGAGCCGCAACATACTATGTAAAGGAAACGAAAGCTCCAAAAGGATTCCAGTTAGATAAGAACGTCTATACTATGACGGTCAAGGCTGGCGAAACTTCCACATTGAAAGTCAGCGACACACCAAAAGTCACAGACACTTTGGTTGAGCTTTTCAAGATTGATATGGAAACTTCCAAAGCTACTCCACAGGGTAACGCTTCTTTGGAGGGTGCAGAGTTCGTCTGGAAGTATTATGACGGTTACTACACAAAAGACAATCTTCCATCAGAACCAACACGCACATGGACGACAAAGACAAAAGCGGAAAAAGGCAGCGATAACACTATCCACTATATCACAAGATTGGCAGATTCCTATAAGGTATCTGGTGACAGCTTCTATACACAAAACGGTACTATCTGTTTACCGCTTGGTACTATCACTGTAGAAGAAAAAGCTGCTCCAAACGGTTACTTGTTAGATGGTGCTTATATGCAAGCCGCTGGAAGTTCTGAACAGATAAAAGGCGTGTATGTGGCACAGATTACAGAAGATGGCGAACTTGCAGCATTAAGCGGCAGCAACCAGTATTCCGTATCGGACAAGATTATCCGTGGAGGTGTGAGAATCCAAAAGCGTGACCTTGAAACAAAAGACACAAAACCACAAGGCGGTGCAACATTGAAAGATACTGCCTTTGAAATCATTTCCTTAAATGATAATGCGGTATTGGTAGATGGCAAATTATACAACAAAAATGAAACAGTCAAGACAATCCATACAGGCGTTGACGGTATCGCTACGACTGACGCTGATACACTTCCTTACGGTCACTATAAAATTTCAGAATCCAAAAGTCCGACAGGATATTTGACAACTGGTGCGGTTGACCGTGAGTTTGACATTGTGAATGACGGTGAAATCGTGGATTTAACAGATGAAGCACATTCCATCTACAACCAGATTATCCGTGGGGATATTGAGGGTGTGAAAATTGGTGACGGTACTCACAAGCGGCTTGCGAATGTTCCCTTTAGGATCACAAGCAAGACGACTGGTGAGAGCCATATCATTGTTACGGACGCAAACGGTCAATTCTCCACTTCTTCAGACTGGGTATCTCATAAACAAAATACCAATGCTGGCAAAACCAGTGAGGACGGTATCTGGTTTGGTACTTCCACACCAGACGACAGCAAAGGTGCTTTGCTCTATGATACTTACATAATCGAAGAATTACGCTGCGATTCCAACAAGGGAATGACGTTGATTCCGGCGTTTGATGTCGTGGTATCAAGAAACAAAGTTGTTGTTGATTTAGGTACACTCACAGATGATTATGAGCCGGAAATCACTATTCATACAACTGCTGCCGACAAAGTGACAGGTGAAAAATCAATCGTTGCTGGTAAAAATGTAACTATCGTTGATACGGTCACTTTAGATGGTTTGAAGAAAGGCACAAAATATCAGTTAAAAGGCTGGCAGATGGTGAAATCTGAAAATGCACAGCTTTTGATTGACGGTAAGCTTGTAGAAAATGATTACACATTCACTGCGAAAAAATCAGAAATGGAAGTTGAGGTTTCCTATACATTCAATGCTTCTGCTCTTAGCGGCAAAGAGCTTGTGACCTTTGAAGAATTGTACGATTTATCCAATCCAGACGAGCCTATCAAGGTGGCAGAACACAAAGACATTAAGGACGACGGACAGACCGTGAAAATTGAAGAACGAGTGATTACGATTCATACCAATGCTACCGACAAAGCCACAGGTGAAAAGATGATTATTGCTGGTAAAGAGGTAACTGTCATTGATACGGTCACTTTAGATGACTTGGAAAAAGGTACAACCTATCAGCTCAAAGGCTGGCAGATGGTGAAGTCTGAAAATGCACAGCTTCTTGTAGATGGTAAGCCTGTAGAAAGTGATTATACCTTTACTGCGGAAGATTCCAGTATGGAAGTTCAGATTGCCTTTACATTCAATGCTTCTTCTCTTGCTGGAAAAGACCTTGTGACGTTTGAAGAATTATACGATTTATCCAATCCAGACGAGCCTACAAAGGTAGCGGAACATAAGAACATTGAGGACGAGGGGCAAACGGTGACGATTACGGAACGTATCATCACTATGCACACAACCGCCACAGACAAGGTAACAGGTGAAAAGACGATTGAAGCAGACAACAAAGTAACGATTGTCGATACGGTTACTTTAGACGGTTTGGAAAAAGGCGTAAAATATACTCTTAAAGGTTGGGAAATGGTGAAGTCTGAAAATGCAGAACTTCTGGTGAATGGTAAACGTGTGGAAAATGACCTTACTTTCACTGCTACAGACAGTCAGATGGAAGTTCAGATTGAATTTATATTCAATGCTTCGGAACTTGGTGGCAAAGAGCTTGTGACGTTTGAAGAATTGTACGATACGTCCAATCCAGATGAGCCTATCAAAGTGGCTGAACATAAGGATATCAAGGACGAGGGGCAGACTGTGACGATTAAAGAAAAACCAGAATCCCATACGACACCAGAAGAACCTAGTACGCCGACAAAGACAAGCGATTCACCAAAAACAGGTGATAATACACCATTTGTCGCATTATTCGCCATGATGGGAATTTCCGCTGCTGGTCTTATCTTTGCCGGATATAAGAGATTCCGCAGAGTAAAGAAGTCTAAATAATACGGGAGGTATCGGCTTATGAAAGCAACTCCCCGTTCACCTCCCATCATAAAAAAGTCAGTCCGTGGCTGGCAACTCAACTAAATTCTGCTTGATTAACATTTATCTTTCTGAATGGGGATTGTCAAGGGTGCGGCAGCACAACGCTTGCCCTTGATAATTCACAGGCAGACAGATATTATCCCAACAGCAGAATGACACTATATAACATCAACAAAATCAGAAAGAAAAGAGGTAAATACATTTATGGAATTGAAACACGTTATCCCTAACATGGAAAAAACATTCGGAAATTTGGAATTTGCAGGTGAGAATAAGGTGGAACAGCGTAGGATCAACGGACGTATGACGGTCGTTTCCCGCAGCTTCAACCTTTATTCGGACGTACAGAGGGCAGATGATATTATCGTGGTGCTGCCTGCTTCTGCTGGTGAGAAGAACTTTGAATCAGAGGAAAAAGTGAAACTTATCAATCCCAAAATCACCGCAGAGGGTTACAAAATCGGTACAAGAGGATTCACAAATTATATCTTATCGGCTGACGATATGGTGAAAGCATAAGGAGGTAAAAACATTATGAGATTAGCAAACGGAATCATTATTGACAAGGAAAGAACTTTCGGAGTATTGAAATTCTCCGCATTAAGACGAGAGGTACATATCCAGAATGAGGACGGTACGGTTTCTGAAGAAATCAAGGAACGCACTTACGATTTGAAATGTAAAGAACAGGGGCGCATGATACAGGTAAGTATTCCGGCTTCTGTTCCGTTAAAGGAATTTGACTACAACGCAGAGGTGGAAATCATCAATCCTGTGGCTGATACGGTGGCAACCGCTACATTTCAAGGTGCAGACGTTGACTGGTATATCAAGGCAGATGATATTGTGTTAAAGGGTAAAATAAATCAAATGGCAACTAATAATATACTACCAAAAAATAAATAGTATAGATAAAAATTATCTGATATAATCATTTATAGAAAGTGGGTGATTATATGAGTAAAAAAGCAAAAAGTTTTGAAGAATTTTATTCTAAAAATAAAGATGATATTTTGGATATTGATATTGTAGCTGATTATGCAGAGTCCCATGATGGGGATACTACACCATTTGATAAAGATATGTTTTGTCCAGAATGTAAACAAGCAGAATTGAGTTTTGTTCATAAAACTTCTAAACGTCGTGCTCATTTAAGAAGAATTAAAAGCTCAAATCATAAAGATGGCTGTTCATATAACTATGAATATGCTTCCAAAAAGACAGTCAAAAAATATGTAGATTCTTTAAATTATGAGGAAATACAAGATAAGTTAAATTCAATTATGAATATGTTATGCCGAAAACATAATACGAAAAAGACAACCAGTAATGATAATGAGGATTTAACGAAAAAAAGAAAGAATCCTATGCTTATCCCAGAACGAAAAGATTGCGAAACTGTTTTAAGAGCATTGCAACGAAAAAGACTTAATGGCTGGATTGACGAATCAGATGGTGAAGATTTTTGCGTATTCTATGGCAAAGTAAAATTAAAAGTTATAGAAAAAGAAAAAAATAGCGATGACCCAAAAAAGACTTATAAATATTACCTGCTACAAATATATACCCAAAATAAAAAAGGCGAATGGAAATTCAGAACAAGTTTATATCGAGGTAATATGCGAGATTTAGTAAATGAAGAAGTAATGTATAATATTGTAATGATTGGACACTTGGATTTTCAATTTAAGCCATTTACAATCAAATTAGCAAATAAAAACGCTATCAAATATCGTGAAGCATAGTTATAGAGCAGTAGATTCTACAGAATTTACTGCTTTTTCTATATCCAAAGGAATGTTTATGAATTTACTGAAATATAAAGGAAAACATATTCGAGTCAGTGACAAATCATTGGTTTTTCGTTTCTCGGCTGGTTCACTGTTCCTGCTGTTCCTTGCGGTGATTATGCTGCTGAACCTAAAGTCAATCCTCACTACGGACTGGAAATCGGTCAGCTTTCTGCAAGATGGCAACGTCCATTTAGTAGTCACACCATATAGGATAGTGACTATTGTTGTGGCGGCTCTGGTCTGTGTGCTGGTTGCCCTTTTCTATCGCAGATTCCAGTATGACAGAGTGAAGCAGCTCTTTCACCGTCAAAAGCTGGCTCGTATGCTGCTGGAAAATGGCTGGTATGAATCAGAATCCACACAGGACAGCGGCTTTTTCAAGGATTTGCCAGCCACTACTAAAAAAGAGAAAATCACCTATTTTCCTAAAGTGTATTACCGTATGGAGCATGGACTTTTATATATCCGTACAGAAATCACATTGGGGAAATATCAAGAGCAGCTTTTACACTTGGAAAAGAAACTGGAAACAGGCTTGTACTGTGAGCTGGTTTCCAAAGAGCTGAAAGACAGCTATGTGGAATATGTGCTGCTCTATGATACGATTGCGAACAGAATCACTATCAATGAGGTACAGGCTGAACATGGCAGCTTGCGTCTAATGAAAAATGTCTGGTGGGAGTATGACAAGCTCCCCCATATGCTGATTGCTGGCGGCACTGGCGGCGGTAAAACTTACTTTATCCTTACTATCATTGAAGCTCTGCTCCGCAGCAATGCGGTCATGTATATTTTAGACCCAAAGAACGCCGACCTTGCGGATTTGTCCGTTGTCATGCCGGAAGTCTGGTACAAGAAAGAAGATATAACCGCCTGTATTGATAGATTTTATGATGGTATGATGGCAAGAAGTGAAGCTATGAAGCTCATGGAAAGCTACAGGACAGGTGAAAACTATGCCTATCTCGGTCTTGCTCCGTATTTTCTTATCTTTGATGAATATGTGGCGTTCATGGAAATGCTGACAACAAAGGAAAATGCCGCTGTGCTGAATAAGCTCAAACAGATAGTCATGCTTGGACGACAGGCAGGATATTTTCTGATTCTCGCCTGTCAGCGACCAGACGCAAAGTATCTCGGTGATGGAATCCGTGACCAGTTCAATTTCCGTGTGGCATTGGGGCGTATGTCGGAACTTGGTTACAGTATGATGTTCGGTGAAGTAGACAAGGACTTTTTTCTGAAACAGATCAAAGGGCGTGGCTACGTTGATACAGGAAACAGTGTCATATCTGAGTTTTACACTCCCCTTGTACCCAAAGGACACGACTTCCTAAAAGAGATAGGGAGATTATCACAAAACAGGCAGGACGGACAGGCGGCGTGCAGCGCGAAAGCCGCAGGTACGGACTAGCCTGTGTTGGGGTGGCGTGAGCCGCCCCAACCATCTGCCCCCGTTATCTAACAGGGGGGCACAAATTATCTGGAAACAGTCAATTACATATCGAAAAATCCTTGAAAACAGAGGACTTTTCAAACATTCAAGGGAGTGTGACAAAATCGGTAACTGTCACATTCCTTTTTCGATTGGAGGGATTGAAACTGAATGATACCGACTGGATAAATGATTTTAAGGAAAAACGGACGCAGTACGGCGTTTCCCAGAATCGTCTTGCGGTCATGGCTGGTGTCAGTCGTGAGTATGTCAGCAGGATTGAATCTGGAAAAGTAGCCTTGACAGAAGAAATCAAGGGGAAATTCACGGACGCTCTGGAAAAGCTGAATCCAGACAATCCGCTGGAAATGGTCTTCGATTACGTCAGAATCCGATTTCCCACACAGGACGTTAAGCACGTGGTTGAGGATATTCTCAAATTAAGGCTTGATGTGATGATACATGAGGATTTCGGGTTCTACTCCTATGCGAAACATTATGTCTTGGGTGATGTGTTCGTGCTGACTTCGCCCGATAAAGAAAAAGGCACATTGCTAGAGCTGAAAGGGAAAGGCTGCCGCCAGATGGAGAGCTACCTTTTAGCACAGCATAGGAGCTGGTATGACTTTCTCATGGACGCTCTGATAGAGGGAGGTGTGATGAAACGTCTTGACCTTGCCATCAATGATATGGCAGGAATCTTAGACATTCCAGAGCTGACAGAGAAATGTAACCATGAGGAATGTATTTCCGTATTCCGCAGCTTCAAGAGCTACCGCAGCGGTGAGCTGGTGAGAAGCAATGAACAGGATAAATACGGTATGGGAAATACATTGTATATCGGTTCGCTCAAATCAGAGGTTTATTTCTGTATCTACGAAAAGGACTATGAACAGTACGCAAAGTATGACATAGCCATTGAGGATACGAAAATCAAGAACCGTTTTGAAATAAGATTGAAAAATGAGCGAGCCTATTATGCGGTGCGTGACCTGCTGACCTACCATGACGCAGAGCGTACCGCTTTTGATATTATCAACCGTTATATCCGATTCGCTGACAAGGAGGTGGAGAAACGACGCAGCGAATGGAAAACCAATGAGAAATGGGCATACTTTATCGGTTCTGATCGTGGGCGTCTGAAACTGACGACCAAACCAGAACCGTACACGCTCACAAGGACGCTGAACTGGATAAGCAGACAGGTCGCTCCCACATGGAAAGTCTTGCAGCAGATAGACAGTACCAACGGTACGACCTATCTCAAAGATATTTTAGACCATGCGAAGCTCACGGAGCGTCACAAGAAACTGATTGAACAGCAGACAACTTCTACAGAGGAAATCATCAACAAGGAGGAATGACAACATGAAACATATCTTATTTGATTTATTTTTAGTATCTCTTGGTTCAGGTATCGGAGTGGTTACAATGTGTCTGGTACGGGCTGGCAGCCAGTTTGACAGAGATATGGAAACATGGAAAAGAGGTGAGAAATAATGAATTTCGGACAGAACTTATACAACTGGTTTTTATCCAATGCACAGTCACTTGTGCTTATGGCAATCGCTGTTATCGGGGTGTATCTCGGTTTCAAGCGTGAGTTTTCCAAACTTATTGGCTTTCTGGTGATTGCCTTAATCGCTGTCGGTCTGGTATTCAATGCCGCTGGCGTGAAAGACGTACTGTTACAGTTATTCAATAAGATTATCGGGGCGTAATCATATTGTTATATCCTCCGCAAGATGTTATAATTTGTTGTAATTTAATGAATTGCGGAGGAATGATTATGAAAGATTTTATTGATTTCTTAAAATTACCGCCTAATATTCTAGGAGCTTTGTCTATTGCAAGCGGAGCATTATTACTATTGCCAGACCAGTTGGCTAAAAGGCTATATATGACAGAGTTTCGTGATAAATATGGATTTACAATAGGTATTATTTTTGTCGTTTCAACTGCTATACTAATAGTTCTTATAGTTAGTAAAATATATCATTACTTTTATGATAAGCATTCATCAAAAAAATTGGTTGAAGCACAAACAAAATATCTTAAAAGAATGACACCAGAACAAGTTATTGTGATTCGGGAGTTTATCAATGAACCAACACATACATTGCCACTTCCTTATAATAATGGATTGGTAATTGAGTTACAACACCTGCAAATTATTACACCAGCAGGACAAACTCATTTGGTAGATATGTTAGACCCTCAAATTCAATTCTTTTTGCAACCGTGGGTTATTCAGAGAATTAACAATGATGATGAATTAAGGCAAAAATTTTATTAAAATGAATTAGCAGTAAATCATAATAGGTTTGCTGCTTTTTTTATACAAAATTTTTAGATTGGAGGACAACATGAAAACAGATATTTTTGAGGATATGAAAGATTATATCGGCTGTAATGATGTTTCCGACCTGCCTTACCGCAAGCGTGAGGTATGGGAAGAAATCAAACGACAGATACCTCTTCAATATCCTAAAGAACAGTTAGAAAAGTTTTCTCATTATGTGTTTGGTGTAGATTATGCTGTTATAATGGGAATACTGGATATGATGAAAGGAAGTGACAGACCATGCAGGAAATGCGAGTTTACTTGTTAAATAATACAAAACCGTATCGTGAGGGTGACGAAGAATATTCTGGTGCTTGGTTCAACTGCCCTGTGGACTTTGAGGAAATCCGAGAAAAAATCGGTGTGGAACATGAAGAACAGATTGAGATTGCCGACTATGAGTTGCCCTTTGACTTACACAGCGATACGCAGCTCTGGGAAATCAATGCCAACTGCCGCATGGTTCTTGAATTGGAGGGTACGCCTGTCGGCAATGAAATGAAAGCCATTCAGCAGAAATGGTTTTCCAGCTTTGATGAATTTATCGACCATAAAGACGAGATACGCTACTATGATGTGGGCGACGGCGCGGCTTTGGCAGAATACCTTATCTGTGAGGAAAACGTATTCGGTGAGATTCCACACGAACTGCAAAAGCATATCGACTATCACTCTTATGGGAATGAGCTGGAAATGGACGACAGATACTTATTTACTACAAGCGGCGTGTTCCGCTATCAGTAAAGGGGTGATGTGGTATCGAAGAAATGCGAATCTATATCGCCAATCTTGGGAAATACAATGAGGGTGAGCTTGTGGGTGCGTGGTTCACGCCGCCCGTTGATTATGACGAGATGGCAGAACGTATCGGCTTGAATGACGAATACGAGGAATACGCTATCTATGATTACGAGCTGCCCTTTGAGATTGACGAGTACACGCCCATTGAGGAAGTCAACCGCCTTTGTGAAATGGTGGAGGACTTACCAGAGGATATACAGGACGAGTTATCGGAACTTCTCTGCTGTTTCAGCAGCTTGGAGGAATTGTGCGAACACGCAGACGATATTATTCATTATCCCGATTGTGACGATATGACAGACGTTGCCTATTACTTCATAGATGAATGTCAAAGTCTGGGTGAAATACCAGACAGGATAAGAAACTACATAGACTATGAAGCCTACGGGCGTGACCTTGATTTGGAGGGGCGTTTTGTCGTCACCAATCATGGCGTGTTTGAATGTCCATATTAACAATGACAACTGAATATTTTATCATCTGCCAGTTATTAAAGAACTGGTTATTTTTTTTGCAGCAGCCTTGAAACATAGGCTGCTGTTTCCAGGTAAAGAAAAATCTTCAAAGAAAGGAGCTGTAAAAATTGAAGAAAATCAAAAGCTATACAAGCATATGGAGCGTGGAGAAAGTCATTTACGCTATCAACGACTTTCAGCTCCCGTTCCCTCTCACGTTCAGTCAGATGGCTTGGTTTGTGGTGTCGCTGTTCGTGGTGATTCTCTTTGGGGAGCTATCGCCATTTTCCATGATTGACGGTGCGTTTCTTAAATACTTTGGAATCCCTGTAGCGTTCACTTGGTTCGTATCACAAAAGACCTTTGACGGGAAAAAGCCATTTGGATTTTTAAAATCCTGTGTGAGTTTTTTACTCCGACCAAAAGTGACCTATGCAGGAAAAGCCATTAAGCTGAAACATGAAAAATTCAATCCCGTTATTACAGCAGTTAGGAGTGTGATGTATGTTCCCGATTAAATATATTGAAAACAATCTGGTGTTCAACCATGACGGTGAGTGTTTCGCTTACTATGAGCTGACACCTTACAATTATTCGTTCCTGTCACCAGATGAAAAGTACATGGTGCATGACAACTTCCGCCAGCTTATCGCCCAGAACCGTGACGGGAAAATCCATGCCTTACAGATTGCCACAGAGGACAGTTTACGTGCAGTACAGGAGCGTTCTAAAAAAGGAATCACAGGCAGATTGAAAGAAATAGCCTGTAAAAAGGTAGACGAACAGACAGAAGCGTTGGTTGAGATGATTGGGGAAAATCAGATTGACTACCGTTTTTTTCTTGGCTTCAAGCTGCTAGTGAATGAGGAAGAAATCAACCTAAAAAGTATGAAAAAGTCGGCAGCCATGACCTTTACGGATTTTATCTATGAAGTCAATCACAAGCTCATGGGTGACTTTGTTTCCATGAGCAATGATGAAGTGGGGCGTTTTATGAAGATGGAGAAATTACTGGAAAGTAAAATCTCACGCCGCTTTCAGTTCCGCAGGCTGGATAAGAATGATTTCGGTTATCTCTTGGAGCATATCTACGGGAATACGGGAGTTGCTTACAGTGATTACAGTTATGATTTGCCAGTAAAGAAGTTAAAGCGTGAAACGCTGGTGAAGCGATATGACCTTATCCGACCTACACGCTGCATGATAGAGGAAAACCAGCGATACCTAAAGATTGAGCGTGAAGATCAGACAACGTATGTTGCCTACTTCACGATTAACAATATCGTGGGTGAGCTTGATTTTCCGTCCAGTGAAATCTTCTACTATCAACAGCAGCAATTCACGTTCCCTGTTTCCACTTCTATGAATGTGGAAATCGTCACTAATAAAAAGGCTCTGACAACGGTTAGAAATAAAAAGAAAGAATTGAAAGACTTGGATAACCACGCTTGGGAAGCAGGCAACGAAACAGGAAATAACGTCATTGAAGCTCTGGATTCAGTCAATGAGCTGGAAACGAACTTAGACCAGTCCAAAGAATCCATGTATAAGCTGTCCTACGTTATCCGTGTGGCGGCTAATACTCTGGAAGAACTGAAACGCCGCTGTGATGAAGTCAAGGACTTCTACGACGATTTGAATGTGAAGCTGGTACGCCCATTCGGGGATATGTTGGGATTGCATGGTGAGTTTATCCCAGCAAGTAAAAGATATATCAACGATTATATCCAGTATGTCACTTCTGACTTTCTGGCTGGACTTGGATTCGGTGCGACACAGCAGCTTGGGGAAACGGACGGTATCTATATCGGCTATAACCTTGATACAGGAAAAAATGTATATCTGAAACCCAGCCTTGCGGCACAGGGCGTTAAGGGTTCCGTCACCAATGCGTTAGCTGCCGCTTTTCTTGGTTCTCTTGGCGGTGGCAAGTCATTTTGTAACAACCTTATCATCTATTATGCGGTGCTGTTTGGAGGAAAAGCGGTCATTGTAGACCCTAAATCAGAGCGTGGCAACTGGCAGGAAACACTAGCCGATATTGCACATGAAATCAAAATCGTCAACCTTACCAGCGAGAATAAGAACAAAGGACTTCTTGACCCTTATGTGATTATGAAGCGTACAAAAGACGCTGAAAGCCTTGCGATTGATATTTTAACATTCCTTACAGGTATTTCTTCCCGTGACGGTGAGAAGTTCCCTGTATTAAGGCGTGCAATCCGTTCTGTTACCCAGAGCAAAAAAAGAGGACTGCTCCGTGTCATTGATGAACTCCGCAAAGATGGTTCACTCGTGGCAGAGAATATCGCAGACCATATTGAGAGCATGACGGACTATGATTTTGCACACCTGTTATTCTCGGACGGTGATGTGGAACAATCCATCAGTTTAGACCGACAGCTTAACATCATACAGGTGGCTGACCTTGTATTGCCAGACAAGGACACAAAATTTGAAGAATATACCACAATGGAGCTGCTTTCCGTGGCAATGCTTATCGTTATCAGTACCTTTGCCTTAGATTTTATCCATTCGGATAGGAGCATTTTCAAGATGGTGGATTTGGACGAAGCGTGGACGTTCTTGCAGGTAGCACAGGGAAAAGCACTCTCTAACAAGCTGATTCGTGCTGGTCGTTCCATGAATGCCGCTGTGTACTTTGTGACACAAAACTCTGGTGATGTGGACGACGAAAAGATGAAGAACAATATCGGCTTGAAGTTTGCCTTTCGTAGCACAGATATAAAAGAAATCAAAAATACCCTTGAATTTTTCGGTGTGGATAAGGAGGACGAGGGCAACCAGAAGCGATTAAGGGATTTGGAAAACGGGCAATGCCTGTTTCAAGATTTATACGGGCGTGTGGGCGTTATCCAGATTCACCCTGTATTCGCTGACCTGTTCCATGCCTTTGATACCAGACCGCCAGTGCAGACGGAAGAAATGAGGTGAAGCCTATGGACAAGAGAAAAATAGTCCGTTATCTGCTTATCACGCTTTCGGTGATTCTTGGTGTGCTGGTATTTTTATCTATCACGGGTACGGTAGCTCATGCGGCTGGTCTGGTAGACAATACGGTGAGTGACGCTAACACCTATTCTAAATATCCGCTGGAAAACTACCAGCTTGATTTCTATGTGGATTCAAGTTGGGATTGGTTACCGTGGAACTGGCTTGACGGTATCGGCAAAAGTATTCAGTACGGACTATATGCCATCACAAACTTTGTCTGGACGGTGAGCTTATACATTTCCAATGCGACGGGATATGTGGTACAGGAAGCCTACAAGCTGGACTTTATCTCTGATACCGCAAGCTCTATCGGAAAGAACATTCAGACGTTGGCTGGTGTCACTTCCAGCGGTTTTTCCAGCGAGGGGTTCTATGTGGGATTCCTGCTTATCCTTATTCTGGTAATGGGTATCTATGTGGCATACACAGGACTTATCAAGAGGGAAACCACAAAAGCAGTTCATGCGGTGATTAACTTTCTTGTGGTATTCCTGTTATCCGCTTCTTTTATTGCCTATGCCCCAAATTATATCAGTAAAATCAATGACTTTTCCGCTGATATAAGCAGCTCGGCGTTATCGCTTGGCACAAAGATTGTGCTGCCCGATTCCAACAGTAAAGGAAAAGACAGTGTGGATTTGATAAGGGACAGTCTGTTTTCCATACAGGTGAAACAACCGTGGCTGCTCTTACAGTATGGGGAATCGGATATAGAAACACTCGGCTCTGACCGTGTGGAAAGCCTGTTATCGGCAAGTCCAGATACGGACGATAGAGAAGATATAGTGATTGAGGAAATCGAAAATAAGGACAATGACAATCTAAGTGTCACAAAGACCATGACACGTTTAGGTATGGAGGTGTTCCTGTTCATCTTCAATATCGGTATCTCGGTTTTTGTATTCCTGCTTACGGGCATGATGATTTTCTCGCAGGTGCTATTTATCATTTACGCTATGTTCCTGCCAATCAGTTTTATCCTGTCTATGATTCCGACATATGAGGGCATGTCAAAAAAGGCTCTTACGAAGCTGTTCAATACCATTATGATGAGGGCAGGAATCACGCTGATTATTACGACGGCTTTCAGCATATCCACTATGTTTTATTCCATTTCTTCTGGCTATCCGTTCTTTATGATTGCTTTTTTACAGATAGTCACCTTTGCAGGAATCTACTTTAAACTGGGTGATTTGATGACAATGTTCAGTCTGCAATCTTCCGACACACAGCAGGTCAGCAGACGAATCATGCGACGACCTTATATGTTCCTTAACCGTAGGGCAAGACGCTTGGAGCGTAAAATCGGAAGGACGGTTGCGGCTGGTACTGCTGGCGGTGTCGCTGGTGCGGCGGCTGCTTCTGCTTCTACGAAAAAAGCAGATAATACAAAATCAGCAGGCAGCGGTCATACCAGACCAAACAATACGCCATCTTCCCATAGTGGAGGTAACGGAAAGCCGCCAGCTCTGCCAATGAATCAGAAGCCGCTTGCATTACCCGATAAGCAGAGAAACGATTCTTCGCAATCGACAGTACATAGCAGCTCTGCAAGCCAGACGCAGGAAACGAAGTCCGCTTCTAAGCGTGGTATCGTGGATAAAAAAGCGGTATCGAAACAACCGCAATCAGAAAAACAGAATCCGCAGCGTCCGATAGTGGATAAGACACAGAAGAAACAGGAAACACAGGATAAGGAGCGACAGGACAATGGATCAGCGACAAAAGCTGGTACAGCGAAAGGAACTGCCCCATTGCATGAGCGACCAGTGACAACGCCTGTATCTGCGAAAGCAGCTCCACAGTCGGCAGGTTCTAAAGAAGAACAGAATATCAAAGAACGCCCTACTACTGTTAAGAGGGAGCAATCACAATCTGCCAGAGCAAAAGAGCCTGTCACAAAGCAACAGGAAGTAAAGACGCAGGTTGCCAAAGAATCTTCTTCTCCAGCAGCTACACCAAAACATTCGGGAACTGTGACAGATATGCCCCGTCAGACAGTCAAACATCAAAAGCAGACAAAGACCGTACAGAAAAAGACCACAAACCCGTCAACCATGAAGAAAACGACCAGCAGGAAAGGCGGTAAGAAATGAAGCTAAGACACTTCGCTGTGTTCGGTGGGATTTTTACGGTGATTATCTGTCTGCTTTTGTTCCTGTTTATCGTGACCGCAGATGATGAAGAAAACAGCACTTCCTACTTTGATTTTTCTGGACTGAATCTGTCAGAGGAAGTGCTGAAACATCAACCGACGGTAGAAAAATATGCGAAAGAATACGGAATCTCGGACTATGTGAACTATCTGCTTGCCATCATGCAGGTGGAATCTGGCGGTACAGCTACGGACGTCATGCAGTCGTCAGAATCAATGGGGTTGCCACCTAATTCCCTCTCGACGGAGGAATCCATCAAACAGGGGTGTAAATACTTCTCGGAGCTTTTAAAATCCGCAGAAGCAAAAGGCTGTGACATTGACACAGTGGTACAAGCCTATAACTATGGCGGTGGCTTCATTGACTATGTGGCGAAGCATGGAAAAAAGTACACTTTTGAACTGGCTGTCAGTTTCGCTAAAGACAAATCGGGCGGTGTCAAAGTCACCTATAAGAATGAGATTTCCATTAAGGGAAATGGCGGCTGGCGTTATAAGTACGGAAATATGTTCTATGTCCGTCTGGTGAACCAGTATTTAGCTGTTCCCAGTTTCAGTGACGCTACCGCACAGGCAATCTTCAAAGAAGCATTGAAGTATCAAGGCTGGAAGTATGTCTTTGGCGGCAGCAATCCAAACACCAGCTTTGACTGTTCTGGTCTTACGTCTTGGTGCTATGGGAAAGCTGGTATCAGTCTACCTCGTACCGCACAGGCACAGTATGACGCTACGCAGCACATACCGCTGTCACAGGCGAAAGCTGGTGACTTAGTATTCTTTCACTCCACTTATAATTCTGGAACGTATGTCACCCATGTGGGAATCTATGCAGGAAACAACAGAATGTATCACGCTGGCGACCCTATTGGATATGCAGATTTAACAAGCCCGTACTGGCAGAAACACTTGATTGGTGCTGGTCGGGTAAAATCAAAATAGAAAGGAAATGGTACTATGATATTTAAGAAAAAGGACAAGGAATCAAAACCGAAAAAAGAGAAAAAAGTGCCTGTGATGAAAGTCGGCACACACAAGAAAACTGTGATTGCCTTATGGCTGGTGCTGATTACAAGCGTCAGCTTTGGGGTGTATAAGAATTTCACCGCCATTGATATGCACACGGTACATGAAAAGGAAGTCATTGAACAAAGAATTGTTGACACTAACAGGATAGAGAACTTTGTAAAAGCCTTTGCGAAGTCCTACTATTCTTGGAGCAATACGCAGGAATCCATTGATAAAAGAACCGCAGCCATCAACAATTATCTGACTAAGAGCCTGCAGGATTTGAATGTCGATACGGTAAGGCAGGATATACCCACAAGCTCTACGGTAACAGATGTAAAGATTTGGGATATAGAACAGGCTGGAACAGACGACTTTACCGTTGTCTACTCTGTAGATCAGACGGTAACGGAGGGTGAAACGTCAATCGGTTACACCTCCGCTTATATGGCAGTGGTTCATGTAGATAGCAATGGAAACATGGTTATCACACAGAATCCGACCATTAGCAGCACACCGACAAAATCCAGCTATGAACCAAAGACAAAGGAATCTGACGGAACGGTGGATGCTGCCACGACGGAGGAAGTGACAGAGTTCTTGGAAACATTCTTTAAGCTGTACCCTACCGCTACGGAAAAGGAGCTTGCCTATTATGTATCTGGCAATGTGCTTGAACCTGTAAACTGTGGTTATCTGTTTTCAGAGTTGGTAAATCCTATCTTCATCAAAGATGGGGAACAGGTCAAAGTTTCGGTATCGGTGAAGTATCTCGACCAGAGAACAAAAGCCACACAAATTTCACAGTTTGATTTGGTACTGAAAAAGACAGGCGGTAACTGGAAGGTTGTGGGATAGCATGAGGAAAGGCTTACAAATCATACCGAGGTATGGTTTGTAAGCTGATTATTGGAGTTGTTACAATTAATTTAAGGGATTATAATAATTGCAGCAGGTAAAATGCGTTATTGTTTGAATGGATATATGGATATGAAAATGTAACATTGTAATTGATGTAAAAATGTAACATTGTAATTGATGTAAAAATGTCAAATTGATAGTCACACGCATGTAATAGATAGAAGTTGTTAAAAAATTGTTTTTTCCATGATAAGATATACTGACTAAGGAGGAACGAATTATGGCACAGAGTATTTTGATTGTAGACGACGAAAAAGATATTGTATCAATGTTAAATCAATATTTTTACAAGATTGGTTATGTAGTGTATACAGCAATTAACGGAAAAGAAGCACTAAATGCAATCACTAAAAACCCCGATATTATTCTGTTGGATATAAATATGCCAGATATGAATGGCTTTACAGTTTGTGAGGCGATTAGAAATTATGTTTCCTGTCCTATTATTTTTTTAACAGCTCGTGTTGAGGACTGTGATAAAATCAAGGGGTTTGCTATCGGTGCTGACGACTATGTTGTAAAGCCTTTCTCTATTGATGAATTAGAAGCTAGAGTTGCTGCCCATTTGCGGAGAGAGAAAAGGCATAGTTCGTCTGCAATAGTACAGTTCGATAAAAATATAGTAATTGATTATTCATCACGAACGGTTTTTTATAAAAATGCTGAAATAAACTTTACGAAGAAAGAATTTGATATAATTGAATTTCTTTCACAAAACAAAGGTATTGTTTTCGACCGTGAAACAATCTATGAAAAAGTATGGGGGCTAGATGGTTGCGGTGACAATTCTGTTGTTACGGAACATATACGACGGATAAGAACAAAATTTCTTTCTATGAGTGATAATCCTTATATAGAAACTGTTTGGGGGTGCGGATATAAGTGGAAAAAATAAGGGAAAAAAAATTAGTATACTATATTGAGAACAGGAGTATTAAAATTTCATTTATTCTTTACGCACTTATTTCTTTAGTAGTTGGTATTACTATAAGTGTTACTGCCATTGCTCTTGTTGATAATTATAGAATGAATCTTAACTATAAATATGAGGACATGACAACAAGATATGATATACCTGAAAATGGTTCATTTATAGCAAAATACAATAATGACCAGACAGAGTATACAATATATAATGCAAGCCAAAAGAAAGTATGTAGTTTTGTTGTAGACTATCAAAAAGAACGCCTGGTACAAGAATACGTTTATCCAAATCATGTTTCTTATATTGAGGTCTCACCAAACTTTACCAAACAAGATAGGATTGTAGATACTACTTTAGGAATGATAAATATTGCCACTATTCCTGTTGTTCTTTCATTCAGTATGATACTTTGCGTAACTATTTTTATAAAACGAAAATTGGCGAGACCGATAAAGTTACTAACTAATGCTTATAGCAAAATTGAAAACAACGAATTGGACTTTACTCTGTATTACCCCTATAAAGACGAAATGGGTAAGCTGTGTCTTGCATTTGAAAAAATGAAAAATTGTTTATATCAAAACAATCAAAAAATGATACGACAGTTTGCTGAACAAAGACGATTAAATGCTGCTTTTTCGCATGATTTGCGTACTCCCTTAACACTACTTAAAGGGCATACTACAATGTTGTTATCATTTATTCCAAAAGGATTAGTTTCCCAACAAGAGGTAATTGATGAATTATCAACAATGCGTAAGAATGTGGAACGACTTGAAAAATACGTTAATGCCATGACGAATCTATACCGATTAGAAGATATAGAAATCGAAAAAGAGACCATAAACTTTAACTTACTATTAAAAGCTTTGTCAGATACAACAGAACTGCTTTGTACAGACATAAAATACTCTATTAAGACAAGCTGTAATAATAACGAAAACCTATTTATCAATCTTGATATTGTTGTACAGATTTATGAAAATTTATTATCTAATAGTATTAGATATGCCAATTCAATGATAGATATTGACATTAGTATGAAAAAACAATATTTATTGATTTCCGTCTCCGATGATGGCTGCGGTTTTAAGGATAGTGATATAGAGCGTGTGACATTACCGTTTTACAAATCGTCGCAAGACACTACGACTGAACATTTAGGTCTAGGATTAAATATTTGTAAAATATTGTGTGAAAGGCATGGAGGTACATTGAAAATTGCGAATAATGATAAGGGTGGAGCGTGTGTTACAGCTTGGATAAAAATCATAGATGTTGATGAAAAATAGATATTTGCTCCATATAATTGGACTAAACATTTATCGAGGAGGTTTTAAAAATGAAAAAATGTATCTGCATAATTTTAGTAATAGCCGTAAGCATTTTATCTGGGTGCAATTCATCACAAAATGAGGAAAATGTATTCCCACAAAATTTTAAAGAATATTACGAGGTTTCGCCTTATGGAAATGAAGAAGAAATCAATTCTTTATCAGATGTTGAAATTACATTAGATAAAAAATGGGATTTTAACTTAGAGAATGCGACATTTTTTATCGAGAACAACTCTGATAAAGAATACCATTGTTCAAAATCTTATTTTGAAATCGAAGCAGAACAATCAGATGTATGGTATCAATTAACTCAACTTTCTGACCCGTCAAAAAACAATGAAGATGATGTTATTATAAAACCATCAGAAAGATTGAGGTTAGCATATGATATTTCTTCGTTTTATGGTGAACTCCCATCAGGGCATTATCGGATAATTATAAGTGTTTCTTATTTTGAATCCCCAAAAGATTGGGATTATGACACATATTATTTGGCATGTGAGTTTACAATAAAATAGCATATTAGAGAGAAAACGAATGATAACAAAAAAATGGATATACTGCCCTATATGCAGAAATAAAACACGCACAAAAATACGAAAGGATACAGAATTGATAAATTATCCTCTATTCTGCCCTAAATGTAAACAAGAAAGCCTAATCAATGTAAGGCAACAACAAATAACTGTTATAGAGCCAGACGCTAAGACGCAGAGCCGATAACACCGAGAATAAGTATTTCTTGGGTTATCGGCTTATTTTATTGGTAATCAAAAGTGGAGCGTTATTCTTCCGCTACTTCCTTAGACTTGATGATTCCGTTAGCGACACTTTCCATGATAACTAAATCCTTATCGGAAAGGTTGTCAAGTTGCTTTTCCAACTGTCGTCTTCTGGTGCTTTTATCCAGATCAGACGCAGGCAAGAAAAATTCATCAACAGAAATATTGAGCAATGATACAAGGTCATAGAATACCTGTAAACTTGGGTGCTGTCCTTTATTTTCAATATTTGTTAGATAACGTGGGTCAATCTCAATCATTGTTCCCACTTGTTCACGGGTTAAACCCTGTTTCATACGAGCTTCTTTGATGGCAAGACCAAAAGCTCTGAAATCGTACTTATCTTCTTTTTTACGCATATGTAATCACCTCACTATATTCTACAGTTCCTGTTGATTTTCTAACAGGTATAGAAAAACGTATAGTAAGGTTTAGCAGTTCCTATTATGCGTAAATCAATTAAAAAGTGCTGCATAGCGGCAAATAAAAAAACCGCTATCAACAGTACCGTTTTTGCGTGTCACAAAATACCTTTTTCCAGATGGCGGTTGAAAAGCCGCCTTTTTCTTTTCCCATCAATAGAAAAACAACATAATGGTTTTGGGTTAGCGGCTTTGGGAGGTAGCCGCATTGAAAGACCTGTATAATCGACAATCTTCAATATATCCGTTATTGTCAAAAAAATCCTAGCTTTCACAGCGGCACAATATACCCTTGAATATGGTTTTTCACGTTACATAACAGGAACAATTTTAAAAGCACAAGAACAGCATTTCTTATATGCCCTTGTGCTTTTTTGCTACTTTAAAAAATTTTTTGATTTTTTTCTGATTCGGGTTACAAATCGCCCCTCCGTGTTGAGTGTTAGTGCGGAAAGAGGTAAAAAGCCTTTTCGCTTTAGCAACTTCAACTTGAAAGGAGGTGAGATTATGAAACCTTCTTCATTTGAGAACGCTATAAGACTTCAATTTGACTGTCTGGCTCGTAAGGTGATTGGCAGAACTGTAAAGAACTACAACAAAGAACTTGCCAGACGTGCAAAGCATGAAATATCTTTCTGTGAAATACCAGAGCTGGAATTAAACCAGTTGGGTGTATCGGACGAATACTCGCTTGAATTTACTTCCTTTGATGTGTTCGGTACAGAAGTTCGTGTCTATGATGAGAAATTATGTGAAGCAATCAAAAAATTAAGCGAAAGACGACGCAATGTTGTGTTGATGTTCTACTTTCTGGAATTACCAGACGCAGAAATCGCAGAGATTTTGGATATTTCCAGAAACTCTGTTTATAGAAACAGAATGTGTTCACTAAAGCTCATTAGAGATATGTACGAGGAGGAATTATAACATGATGAAGTCTACAAAAAAGTGTCCTCTATTCTCCACAATCAGTTTAGCTGCTGATGGCGACGAAGTGGCAATAGAGAAAATTTTAAATCACTATGACGCTTACATATCAAAAGCAAGTTTACGCCCGTTCTATGATGAACACGGAAATATGTATATTGTGGTCGATATGGAACTGAAAGGCAGAATTAGAGCTGCCCTTATTAAAGCAATTCTAGGTTTTGAAGTCAGAGTGAAATAAGCGAATATATACGGAGTGTGATACCACCTCATTCCAGCTCCGTTTTACAAGTGTTCTTTGAAAATTGAATAAAGTAATCAGATACGTTTGATATGCGGTGAGCCGACGGACTGGAACGCCATGACCCATGAAAAGGAGGGATAAAGAAGCGAGCGACCACGCCAGTGATCCGTAAGCGACTGTTGGAAAAGTTGCTGCCATGACCCGTATATCAGAATAATGATACACTCGCATGGTGCGGTTCACCCATCAGAATGGGAATGGTGAAATTCCAGTGGAGCTTTCCAAAGCCATCTGATTACTTCTTACTTTATAGACAAATTCTTTCATAATGTACAAGCATTTTTGCATACTTTGTAAATATATTGTAGTGAGGTGGTTCAATGGCAAATGACGCAAAGCTAGTTTGCAAGAATGTTTTTAAAAATTGTGATAAAGCGGCGTTTACAAAAGCATTTACTCTAAAATGGATAGAGTTGATAAATCAATATGAAAAAAATAAAGGAAGGGCAACTCCTGCCAGATGATAGACAAACTATCCTACAAGATGTTATAATAACATTATGTAGAGATAGTTTGTTTCGTCTTCTCAAAAAGGAGAACGAAGCATGATAGAATCAAAATCAAGAGTTGCTATTTATTGCCGCTTATCAGAGGAAGATAGAAACAAACAATCAGAAACAGACGACAGTAACAGTATTCAGAATCAAAAGTCAATGTTACTTCAATACTCATTAGAGCATGGTTGGGAAGTCTACAACATATACAGTGATGATGATTACACTGGTTCTGACAGACGACGACCAGAATTTAACAGGTTGTTGGAGGACGCAAAGAATCGTAAATTTGATATTGTCCTTTGTAAGACACAATCCAGATTTACCAGAGAACTAGAATTAGTGGAAAAATATATCCACGGTCTTTTTCCTATTTGGGGTATTCGATTCATCAGCATTGTTGATAATGCAGATACCGCTAATAAAGGAAATAAGAAATCAAGACAGATTAACGGTCTGGTGAATGAGTGGTACTTGGAGGATATGTCAGAGAACATTAAAAGCGTTCTCACTGACAGAAGAAAGAACGGACACCATATCGGTGCTTTTGCTCTGTATGGTTACAAAAAAGACCCTGACGTAAAAGGGCATTTGATTATTGATGAAGAAGCTGCGGAAGTTGTCAGAGAAGTTTTTACACTGTTTTCACAGGGATATGGAAAGACCGCCATTGCCCGTATGCTGAATGACAGAGGAATACCAAACCCTACGGAATACAAACGACTTCATGGTTTGCGTTACAAGCAGCCTAAAACGAAAAACAGTACCCTATGGAAATATTTTGCCATATCAGATATGTTGGTGAATGAAATCTATATCGGGAATATGGTTCAAGGGAAATATGGCAGCGTTTCTTATAAGACAAAGCAAAACAAACCCAGACCCAAAGACGAGTGGTACAGAGTTGAGGGTACACATGAGCCGATTATTGACCGTGAGTTATGGGATAGGGTTCAAGCATTGGTAGCTCAAAAGGCAAAACCTTTCACAGTTGGCACAATCGGTTTATTTGCCAGAAAAGCTCGCTGTATGAATTGTGGTTATACAATGCGTTCGTCAAAGAATCATGGTAAGCATTATTTACAATGTTCTAACCGCCATGTAGCAAAGGACGCTTGTATAGGTTCTTTCATTTCAGTAGACAAATTAGAAAAAGCTGTGATTGATGAACTTAATAAGTTATCCGCAGAATATCTTGACAAAGATGAGCTTGAACAAAATGTGCAATTCAACAATGACTTGCGAGGTCAAAAAGAAGCTCTGGAAACGGAGATTGCTGCTTATCAAAAAAAGATTGCGGAATACACAAAAGGAATCCGTGAACTATATTTAGATAAGGTAAAGGGTATTCTTTCCGAACTTGATTACTTGGATTTATCTAAAGACTTCTCAACACAAAAAGAAAGGCTCGAAAAACTGGTAATTGATACGCAGAAACAGCTTGATGTTATTGAAAGAAAAATGCTGATTGGCGATAACAGACGACAGTTAATCGAGCAATATACAAATCTTGAACACTTAGACAGGGAAACGGTTGAAAAGCTGATTGATTATGTATTGGTCGGTAAGAAAGACCCTGTAACTAAGGAAGTACCTATTGAGATACATTGGAATTTCTAAAGTTCTCATATCTGGCAGCTAGTATGCCAGATTATTGGGAACTATCTTTTAAAACCTCAATGTTGTCTTTACACAATCGTACCATCCGCAGCCATATTTTCCATAAGGTCAGTAATTGGATCACCGGTGGACTGTATTGTATCTGCACTCCATGGAGTACCACTTGCCGCAACTGGGTAGATACCAGTTGTATGGTCAACATAATAATCCGCAAATCCCTGTTCCTTAATCTGCTGTACCGTCAAATTGCGGGTAAGCTGATGAACAATTGTACAAACCATCTCAATATGATTTAACTCTTCAGTACCTACAGAAGCATCAAAGAGGGAATACAGTTAGAGTTTGCCCTCATATATTTGGATGAGCAACATCTTCAGGAGCATTCAGCTTTATGAATATGAATAAGTATGAGCGTCTAAACCAGCAAAAGAAATATAGGAGCGAAAAATCCTTTTCAGGTAAAAAGCGAGTTGCGGCTTATTGTCGTGTTTCGACAGAGAAGGAGGAGCAGGCGCAGTCTTTTGAGAGTCAGTGCGATTTTTTTCGATGTTACATTGAGCAAAAGAAAGAATGGGAGTTTTATAAAGTTTTTGCGGATGAAGGGATTTCGGGGACGAGTACGAAGAAGAGGGAACAGTTTAATCAGATGATTGCGGAGGCGAAGCAGAGGAAGTTTGACTTGCTCATTACAAAGGAGATTTCCCGTTTTGCGAGAAATACGCTTGACAGTATTTATTATACAAGAGAACTTCGCAAGGTGGGAGTCGGGGTTTTGTTTTTAAATGATGGGATTAATACATTAGATGGAGATGCAGAGTTACGTCTTTCGATTATGGCATCGATTGCCCAGGAAGAGAGCCGGAAAACATCGGAGCGAGTGAAATGGGGTCAAAAACGCCGAATGGAAGAGGGTGTTGTTTTTGGCAGGAGTATGCTTGGTTATGATGTGAGAAATGGAAAAATGTATGTAAATGAAGAAGGAGCTGAAGTAGTTCGGAAAATATTTTATAAGTTTGTTGAGGAGAGGAAAAGTACACATACTATTGCAAGGGAGTTACTAGAGGAAGGTATTTACCCGATGCGGAGCAAAAAGTGGAGAAATACAGTGATTTTGCGTATTTTGCAGAATGAAAAATATTGTGGGGATTTGGTGCAGAAGAAGACATTTACACCGGATTATCTTTCTCATGAGAAAAAATATAATCGGGGTGAGGAGGAGTTTGTGATTATTAAAAATCATCATGAGCCGATTATTTCGAGAGAAATGTTTGAAAAAGCGGAAAAGATTTTTTCTCGAAATAAAGCACAGAAAGATTCTGAGAATACATAAAAATAAACGGAATATTTGAAGATACTGGCGAATTTGTCAGGAAATCTGCTTCATAGTAACTTTATGAAAGAGTTGAAACAGAAGAATGTAGAAGAACTTTATATTCATAATAGAATTACTTTCCAGAGGGCGTTTGAAAAATATATTGATACTTGGCGCAACAGGGAGAATTGGGAAATCAATTGTTCGCTGTGTCGCATTTATTTTGTGTTATACTGTTTTATATAATTTTCCGTTATCAAAGTCCATAAGTACGAGTGGAATGACATAACACAAGGGAAAGAATAAAAAAATGGTAATTTGAAAACATTTAAAAAAGACAAAGAAAAGGAAAGAAAATAATGCGATATGTAAAACCACATTTTTATGATAGTTTTGTCTGTACAGCAGGAGATTGCCCAGATACCTGCTGTGCAGGATGGCAGATTATGATAGATGAAGAGTCTCTGGAGCGATATGAAAACGAGCCGGGAGAGTTTGGAAAAATTCTGCGCAATTCGATTGACTGGGAAGAAGAATGTTTTTATCAGAATAATCGCCGCTGTGCATTTTTAAATGATGAAAATTTGTGTGATCTCTACAAGGCATTGGGACCAGATGCACTCTGTGATACCTGCCGCATGTATCCAAGACACACAGAAGAATATGAAGGACTTAGAGAATTATCCCTGTCTTTATCCTGTCCTAAAGCAGCAAAAATTATTCTGTCCTGCAAAGAACCAGTTCGATTTTTAGAAGAGGAAACTGAGGAAGAAGATGACTTTGAAGAATTTGATTTTATGATGTTTTCTCAGTTAGAAGATACCCGCGATGTTCTCTTTGCTGTTTTGCAGGACCGTTCGCTTCCACTGACACTGCGGATATCTGTATCCGAACAACTAACAGAAAGCTATCAAAACTGTATAGAAGAAGGACGGCAGTTTGATATTGATGACCTTCTCCGAGAATGTGAACGCCACCAGAAAGAAGGCAGCCTTTCGGAATTTATCTCAAAACATCTTTCTGAAAAAGGAGCAGATGCAGCCTCTCTCCATCAATGGAATCGACAGAAAAAAGAACTGCAGGTACTTCGAGGATTAGAACGTCTTCGTCCAGAGTGGAATCAGATACTCGATGGAGCCGAAAAGTGGCTCTATCAGGAGAACGAAGAAACTTATAAAAATATTTGCAAAGAATTTCACCAAATGTATGGAGCATTGAGTAACTACAAAGAAGAATGGGAGAACGTAGGTGAGCAGCTTATGATGTTCTTTGTCTATACTTATTTCTGTGGAGCAGTCTATGACGATATGGTCTGTTCCAAAATGGAAATGGCATTGTTTTCCATTCGCTGGGTACAGGAATTCCTGATTGTACGTTGGTTGGAAAATGGAAAAACACTCTCCATGAAAGACGTGGAAGAAATTTCCTGGAGATATGCGAGAGAGGTGGAACACTCCGACAATAATTTGAATACACTCGAAGACTGGCTGTTTGAGAATTACTATTTAATTCATTAAGAGACAAACGACCATTAACTAGAGCGTGTTTGAAAAATAAAAGTTGCACAAAACATATATTCCCACGCCCTTT
>OFLY01000296.1_pt1 | contig 42444 bp, 37 predicted proteins | sample 1541161 | NCBI WGS metagenome assembly OFLY01 (sample SAMN04209247, study PRJEB22552) | human gut metagenome | biome: gut; material: feces | host: Homo sapiens | place: USA: Oklahoma | reverse complement strand
TAAGGAGTGACAAATTTATGAACGCAGTAGGTATCGATGTTTCAAAAGGTAAAAGTATGGTTGCTATTATGCGGCCTTTTGGCGAAATTGTTTCCACACCCTTTGAAATTAAACACACATCCAGTGACATCAATTCGCTTGTAAAACTTATCAAGTCTATCGAAGGTGAGTCCCGAATTGTAATGGAGCATACCGGACGCTATTACGAAGTCCTTGCCCATCAACTTTCCGAAGCAAATCTTTTCGTTAGTGCCATTAACCCAAAGCTTATCAAGGATTTTGATAACGATTCCCTTCGTAAAGTCAAAACAGATAAAGCTGACTCTGTTAAAATTGCCCGATATGCACTTGACAAGTGGCAAAATCTGAAACAGTATAGCGTTATGGATGAATTACGCAATCAACTCAAAACCATGAACCGTCAGTTTGGCTTTTACATGAAGCACAAGACGGCTATGAAGAATAACCTTATCGGCATCCTTGACCAAACCTATCCTGGTGTTAATACTTATTTTGACAGTCCTGCACGTAGTGACGGCAGCCAGAAATGGGTCGATTTTGCATCTACATACTGGCATGTAGACTGTGTCCGTAAAATGTCCATAAACGCTTTTATTGATCACTATGAAAACTGGTGCAAACGCAAGAAGTACAACTTCAGCAAGTCAAAAGCTGAAGAAATCTATGGAAAAGCAAAGGAGCTTGTTCCTGTACTTCCTAAGGATGACATTACAAAGCTTATTATCAAGCAGGCAGTTGACCAACTTAACAGTGCTTCTATTACTGTTGAGTCGCTACGCACTCTCATGAACGAAACTGCATCCAAGCTTCCGGAGTATCCCGTTGTTATGGCAATGAAAGGGGTTGGAACGTCACTCGGTCCTCAACTGATGGCTGAGATTGGTGATGTTTCCCGTTTCACTCACAAGGGTGCCATTACTGCTTTTGCCGGTGTAGACCCTGGTGTTAACGAATCCGGCTCTTATGAACAGAAAAGTGTTCCAACTTCAAAACGAGGTTCTTCTGACCTCAGGAAAACACTATTTCAGGTAATGGATGTCTTAATCAAAACACATCCACAAGATGATCCTGTGTATCAGTTCTTAGACAAAAAACGGGCTCAAAAGAAACCGTATTATGTCTATATGACTGCCGGTGCTAACAAGTTTCTACGCATCTACTATGGACGAGTGAAAGAATATCTTGCATCTCTTCCAGAATCTTAATTATCTACTATACCTTTCAGACCAGCACTGGTGTGGTGGTCTTGTTTTGATGTCTAATTTTCAACCTGTATAAAATTTTCAAAGTTCTTTCATTTTAGCCTTGACTTTTTATTTGCAGGCTGTGTTTAACTTTTTTGATATTACACATTACATATATCATATTTTAATTTGACAGTCATTGTATTTTGAAGATAAATTCTGATTGTAATATGGATCCCCTTTATTTACAATCTCTTTCCACCTGTTCTTTAAAATTTCCAAATCTTCATCTATACTTTCACCTCTGTTTTGTACAGAATCATAAACCACAGCATATGGATTATACACAATCAGTTTATTCAGACTTCTAAGTTTTAAACATAAATCAATTACACTTGCTTTTTCTTTCAATTTTTCATCAAATCGTGAAACCTTTTCAAAAGCTTTTTTTTCAACCATAAAGCATAGACCGGAAATTGCGGAATAATCCATTTGTGTATCAGATCTGTTATAATATGAATTTTCTGCTTTTCTCATATTTTTAAATAAATTCATGTAAAAATCATCCACTCCTGTAACAACCCCTGCATGCTCTATTAATTTCTTTTTATAAAAAATCTTACATCCCACTGCCCCCGTACTTTTTCTGGCACACATTCCAAGCATTTCTTCCAGGCTATTTTTCCCGATTAATTCACAGTTCGTGTCCAAGAAAAGCAGATATTCTCCTTTTGCACTTTCTGAAGCACGGTTTTTTTCTTTTTGCAGATTTATTGAATTCCTGTTTGTTTTTACTGTAATAATTTCACAATTTTTATATGATTGTTTTTTTAAAGACTCCAAGCATTTTTTTAATCGATCATCTTTTCTTATGTTATAAAGGATAATCGTCACTTTCGGATTATTTTCAATTTTATATCTACTTCTGTATATTCCCGGATATTTTGTTTCACTTACCTCAACATGTTCCATCCCAATCCGTTTATAGTGTTCCTGAACTGCTCTTTTTCCAGCTTCAAATGCATATTTTTTACTTTCAGGATTTTCCGCTGTTGAATCTATATGTGCTCTCCAATGATATAATACTTTTGGTATATGATAGATATTCTTTGTATTCTCGATACATCTCAATACAAAATCATAATCCTGTGCTCCATCAAAGTCACCATTCAAACCGCCAACTTTTTCAATTACTTTTCTGCCTACAACAACTAAATGACAAAAATAATTTACGGAACGCAACAAATCAATATTAAAATCCGGCTTAAAATGAGGCTCAAAATATCTTCCACTATTCATCGACACTTTGTCTTCATCAGAATATATCATATCTACTGTATTTTTTTCATTAATCAATGTTGCGCATTCATATAATGCATTTATTTCCAACAAATCATCATGATCAGCAAAGGCGATATAGTCTCCTGTTGCTATACTCAAAGCCAGATTCGTATTATCCGATATTTTTAATTGTTCTGAAGATGAAATGTATTTAATTCTTGTGTCTTTTTCTTTCAATTCCTCCAAAATATCCGTTAACGGAGAATTATTTCCACTGCCATCAGACAAACACAATTCCCAATTCGAATAGGTTTGCTTTAATATGGATTCTACTATTTCACGTAAATATTTTTCAGGAGTTTTATATAGCGGAATTACAATACTAAATTTAGGCTCTTTTATGAATTTTCTATTTTTTTGCATTTCTATTTCTTCTTTTGATAATTCATTTTCTCTTATCCATTTTTCATATTTACGTTCTTCTTTATGTGTTATTTTTTTATATATTTTAACACATGACCTTTTTATTCCATAATCTTCAAAAAGAGTGTGCATTTTTTTTATCTTAGAATTCATTTTCCACAACCTCTTATATATTTATTGTATGCAAATAACCCCCGCATTACATGCGGGGGTTATTCTATTTCATGTCATAGAACTTCAAAATATCATCTTCCAAATTTTTCCATTCTCGTGACTGTGCTGTTTTCTGCCCACCTTCATACAATTTATCTCTCAACGCTTCATCCTCGCATATCCGATAAATTGCTTCAATTCCTTTTTCTATTTTTCCATGAGGGTACAATAAACAGTTCTCTCCATCAACTAAATACTCTTGATTTCCCCCATTTGGTACAACTACTGCATACCCGCCAGTTGCCATCATCTCCAAAGGAGGATAAGAAAAGCTTTCCAAAAAGCTTGTCTTTAACAAGATATCACATTGTCTGTATACATCAGATACTTTTTCAAATGGAACTTTATGCAAAAACTTATCTACTTTATACCATTCCTTTGGTTCTGCATTATACGATAAATACCACACCTCAAATTTATCACGGTCTAATTGATTTGTTATTTTAAAACTTTCATCCACATTTTTATAATAGACTCCACAATCGCCTTCAACAAGAATTTTTATTTTTCCATCTAAATTTCTTTTTCTCGGTCTGTAATTCTCTGTATGAATACCATTTGGCAAGTATCTAGATTCATGCTCATATTCATCTTTCAGCCATTCCTCACACCACTTGGAAATAGTCAGAAATTCAACTTCTACCTTTGGTGAATATTTCTGGTTAGCCTCTATTCTCAAAGGATCATTTGCCTCATAAAAATTTGTTTCGAAATTTTGAACCAGATAATATCTTTTTCCGATATTTGTATAGTTTTCTAAGAATTTAACGGTAGACCACATAGTCGCAACAGCTTTATCAAAGCGTCCTGTAAAAATATACTCTCTACTCGGTAATACTGGAAATTTAATTCCACTGAATTCACACCATTTTCTCTCATCAATATCATCATTGATGATTGTCACGTCATACCCATGCTCTCTTAATACTTTACAATGCTCAAATGCAACCATAATTCCACCACTAATATTTAATGCCGGTAAAATTACTGCTATATTCGGTTTGAATTTACTCTTAATATATTTTGTATATTGAAATCCAGTATATAAAGTAACACATTTTTTCGAGCAATATCTATATGCATTTCTTCCTAACTGGCTGCGCCATTCAGAATTCAATACTAATTTTTCCAGTTGCGTATACCATTCCTCATTGCTAGTACAAAGTACACCCGTCTTTCCGTTCTCTATCATTCTATCAAAGGCTCCAACTTTGCTGGCAATTGTCGGAACTCTCACCAACGCAGCCTCTACCCATTTATTTTCAGATTTTGCCTCATTAAAAATACTCTCTTCAATTGGTGCCAGGTTTATATCCATTTCAGCAATCAGAGATGGTAATTCTTTCCAGTTCATAAATGGATGTGCAATCACTCTGTCCTTGAATTCTTTAAATTCTTCAGGAATATCAAGAATTCCGGCAATATGCAATTCAACCTGATCATATTTTTTCATAATTTTTTCTACAGCCGGCTGTATCAAAATAAAATCATCATTATGAGTAATACTTCCACTAAAATATCCCATTTTTACAACTGAGCGAGATGGATTCTTTTTTTCCGCTTTTTTTTGTTTATATGCTTTTTCAGAAAGTTCAAGCATTTCTTCAGAGGCTGTATTTCTATTTATATACACCTCCGGAACATATTTTTTTAATTCATTTGCAAGTCCCTCTGTAGTTGTTACAACAGCATCACACATACACATTAATTTTTGCATATCTCTGACGCCCTGATCATATCCTTCCCTTTCCTCTTTACTCATTGTATCAAGGAATTTAATCGTATCTGTATATTTGGTATCAATAACCAAATCATCAATATCGTATATGACTGTTTTATTCAGTTTCTTTGCCAGTCTGACAAACTTTCCCATCTCCTCTGTATATGGGCATCTGAAAATAACAAAAACTCTGTAATTACGCACTTGATTAATGTCTAAATGCATATAAAAATTTTCATCACAATCCAGATTATTTGCCTTCAACTGTTCCATCTGATGTTGGACTCTGTAACGTGGAGGATGTGGTAAAGCTGTATAATCACAACCATTAATAAATAATACATCTTTATATGTTTTCCCCACATATTTTATCTGTTCTGCCCTTATTCTGGCCGTGTGAATATAGCTGATAGTTTTCTCAGCTGTTCCTTTTATCCCACCCTTTTTTAAAGCCTTTAAAGTTTTCTTTCCAAGTGAAACAACACTTTCCATTTTTTCATCTCCTATACCAATCCTAGTTTTTCCCACATCGGATGACTATATGTTTCTTTTATAATTTCCTCTTTCCATTTGTCTTTAAATTTATCTATTTCAGAATCACTAGTTTCCGGAATCAAATTCTCACCTGTATATAAAATTTCCGAATAGCTTGTCCATACATTCCACTTATTATTACGGCTGCCTTTTAAACAAAAATCTATATCTGCAAATTTCCCCATATCAGAATCAAATTTATAATTTTTTCCCCAATCTTTTTTCTTGAACATCATACATGCAGCTGTGCCCGCCGAAGTATCCCTTGCATAACAAAGCATTCCTTCATATCCGATTTCATCAATCGTATTATACTGGCAAAGCCAATATAAACCACTTTTTTTCTTTTTGCTCAAAGCAATTCCGGCATATGCAACACTACGATCTCTATAATATATTTTCGGTCCTACAGTTACAACATCCTCTCTTTGTGCAAACATCAACATCTCATCCAACCATCTTGAATTGGCCGGACAGCATTTGGCATCCATAAGTGCTATATATTCACCATGTGCATTTTGAACACCAAGATTCCATTCTTCTGCATCAGAATAATTCTTACAATCAATCCATTTAACTTTGCCTTTATTTTCTGGTTTAATCCGAATCGTTTTACACGTTTTGTCAAATAAATATATTATTTCAATATTTTTGTAATCCGTAATCTCTAATATCCGCTCTACGGTATATTCTATCTCTTTTTCAGATTTACAATTATGCATCACAATTGAAACTAATGGTGTACCTATTATATTATAATCGACCTTATAAATTGTTCTAAATGGCAGACTGCTTTCAACTTTCCCGCTTTCATGCTCTCTAGCTATCTGTCCTGATACTGCCCTGATTGCAGCATCTACTGCATATGATTTAGAATCCAAATTTTGCGCAACTGAATTATTGTGCATTCTCCAATAATACAGTACTTTGGGCACATGAACAATTTTTTCAGCCTTTTCGGTCAGACGCAACACCATATCATGATCCTGGCTTCCATCATATTCTTTTCTGTAAAACTCTTTTTGTGTTTTCAACAGTTTTTTTGAGAAAACCGTAAAATGACATATATAATTATGCGATCTTAAATCATCTTTTCCAAATCCCGGCTTTAAATTGAATGCCAGTGGATCAGATATTTTACAAATATCTCCTGAATATTTCACTTCATCCGAATACAGGAAATCGGCTTCACTTTCATTCATAGCTTTAACCATTTCAAATATTGCGCTTGGATGCAATATATCATCATGATCTAACAGACCAATATAATCTCCTGTAGCAAGCTTTAAACATTCATTTGTATTCTCAGAAATTCCTTTATTTTCTTTTAGAACTTCGTAAACAATTCTTGCATCTTTTCTTTGCCATTCTTTACATATTTCTCCCACATATTTATGGTCTGCATCACTGCCATCAGCTAAGCACAATTCCCAATTTGCATAGGTCTGATCCTTCAATGAAGTCAGCAATTCTTCCAGAAACTGTCTGGGAGTATTATATAAAGGTGTAATAATACTTACTTTATAATTATTTTTAAACGTTTGTTTACTTTGCTGTTTCAGTTCCTGTTCATTTACGATATGAACTTTCTGTATTACATTAAGTTCAGGAGTCTTATGATATGCTTTCCGTTCATGTTTCTTTTTTACCGAGCCGTAACCATATCGTCTCAAATCTCCTACATCGCTCTTTAATTCACGTAATTTTGTTTTTATCCCAAACATATTGATTCCTCTTCTTAATTACTTGAAAAGTTTGTATAAAATCTTCAAGAAAACAATAATATACAAAATAAACGCAATAAACATTACAAATGTTTCGACATCAAATCTATGCGTAATTGTCTTAACAACCAATGTTCCTTCCGTATCTTGTCCATTAACCATTAATTTTGTTCCATTTTCGTTGGTTGGTTCATATGAAAAACCTACACCTGTATCAATGGTTTGGCCTTCAGAATAGATTTTCAATTCTAATTTTTTATTTTTACAATTGGTTATCCTTTTAAAATCAAGTTCAAAAAATTTACTGTTCTTAACTTTTTTACAACTCTTCTTTCCTTCTGCAAGCACTTTCTGAGATTCTGCATCTACAATTGAATAATTTAATTTTACATTTTCACAATCCGTAAATATTGTCGTCTTTACTTTGACTGCATCCAAATGTTCTTCCTGACTGATAAACTCCTGTGTAACTCCTGTCTCCGTCAAAATTCCGGTTGCCCTGTATTCTGATGGATCAATATCCAAATTATAGACATTATGTGCTTTTGCAATATGTGCGTATAAAAAAGCAATTACTACAATTATGATTACCCATGTAATGGTTTTTATTTTTTGTTTCATATTAATCCTTCCACCTATGAATTTCTATAGATATCTCCAATTTCTTTAGAGTCTCCGACCATTTTAAGATTACCTTTTTCAAGCCATACAACTTTATTACACAAACTTTGTACTTGCTCTATACTATGAGAGACAAAAAGAATCGTAGTTCCTTTATCAAGCATATTTCTTATTCTCATTTCACACTTCTGTTGGAATCTAAAATCTCCTACAGAAAGTACCTCATCAACGATCAGTATATCCGGCTGGCCAATCGTAGCAATTGCAAAAGCCAGTCGCGAAACCATACCTGATGAAAAATTCTTTACCGGTACATTCATAAAATCTCTAAGTTCTGAAAACTCTACAATATCTTCATAATATTTTTCCATATCAGTGCGTGAATATCCCAAAATAGCACCGTTTAGGAAGATATTTTCACTTGCAGTAAGATCCATGTCAAATCCTGCTCCCAGTTCAATCAAAGGGGCTACTGTTCCTTCTACCCTTACAGAACCTTTCGTCGGTTTCAAAACACCGGCTATTACTTTTAACATCGTACTTTTACCGCTACCATTTAAGCCAATAAGTCCTAATGACTCACCTTTCTTTACTTGAAATGATACATCTTTTAAAGCCCAGAATTCATTGAAAGATATTTGTTTCTTTAATGTTCTAATCACATATTCTTTAAAACTATCAAATTTTTCTGATGCAAGATTAAATCTCATCGATACATGATCCACATCAATAATTACATCATTTTCCATTAAAGTTCTCCTATATATTTAATATAAAACTGTCTTGTTTTTTATAAAATACTACCAGACCTATTATTAGCGCAATAACCGCCTCTACAACTCCTAATGCCAACTCCCACAATGACAAGATTCTATTATTAAGCATCACATTACGAAACATGACCAAATAATTCGTGATTGGATTCATATATACTACAATCTTCATCCAATGTGGCAGAATAGACATCGGATAAATAACCGGTGTCATATACATCAATGCAGTAATAAATACCGAATATAAATGCATGATGTCTCTAAACTGAACTACGATCGCTGCCAGAATCAATCCAACTCCCAGAGAGAACGCAACTAGCAATGCCAATGGAATAAATGCCATAAGGGATGTCCAATGTAATTCCACCCTCATAGCCAGCATAACTAAAATAAGTGCTGTAAATGAAGCCATTAAGTTAATAAAACTAGATATAACTCTTGACAACACAAATAAATATTTTGGTACATATACTTTTTTAATCAAAGATCCATTCATTATAATGGCGCCCATTGAGTTATTCGTGGCATCTGAGAAAAAATTAAAGATTACCTGTCCACTCAACAAATAAAGTGGAAAATTTTCAATATCAAATTTGAACAAATTTGAAAATACTACCGATAATACAATCATCATAAATAAGGGATTAAGGAGTGTCCAAAGAACACCTAATACAGATCTTCTATACTTAATCTTTACATCCCTTGATACCAGTTCGTTTAACAATGGTCTGAATTTTTTAAAATTTTCAATATAAACTGACACTTCAGCTCCTCCAATTTTACTTTTAAAATAGCTTTTAAAATTATAGCATCTTCAGGTTTTCTTTTCAACTATAGACATTTAGGAATTAATATCATATTAAACATCTGTAAAAACAGCAATATTACACTTATTGTCATAATTATCATTTGATATACATCTTTTTTCATATTGTTGACAATTTTATCTGTTCGAAAGCACATATAAACACCAAAAAGAAATGGCAAATAATACCTTGCCTGCACACCGCTAATCACCGTTTTTCCTACTTCTGTAAAAGATAAATACAAAGCTGTCCAAATCAGCACTATAACCATCCCATACTGCATCAACATCGCTATTTGGACTCTTAAAGAATATACCTTTCTCTTTATTTTCGAATCTGCATATGTATCTGTCAATGTAGTTCCTACTAATAATGCACTTACACAATATGTCATATTTCCGATTCCTAAATATGCCCAGTTACATAATATACTATTTCCCATAATATAATCAAAAAAAGTATTGGAAACATTTTTAATCAAAACAACTGCATAAGCAAATGGTTGACCTAATACATATTCAATCTGACTAGCTGTACTTGTATTTCCACCTCGTGCATCCCCTGTTACAGATGGTTTTATTAATGTAGGTAATACAAAAGTAGACATAAGTAGTAATCCACCAACAATAATACTTCCCTTAAAAATCCATTTATCCTTTTTTGAATAAAATTTATCCTCTCGTAATAGTAATCCACCTAATATAAGTGGTGCATAAACAGCCTTCGGTAAACACCCCAAAAGTACCGAGGCAAAGAAAACTATTCGCCATTTATATTCAAACACTTGATTTTCAGAAAAAATTTCTCGTACTAAAACAGCTGATGCTAGGGTAAGAAAAGCAATTACTGTAACATCATAGGTATATGTTGTGCTTTGAAAAATCATTATAGGCAACATTGCAATCACCATTAAAAGTCTTTTTCCAACCGGAACTATATACACAGCCAAGCTCATAATAATTGCATACAATAATACATTCATCAGTTTTCCAAGCATCCAATATATATACGGAGATAAATGCAAAATATTTCCTATCTTCAATCCTAATGCTTGTAATACATATCCTACACTAGACAGATGGATTGTAAAATTGTCAATCACTGATCCTTGTTCATTTTGTCTTACATTCATGAGTCGAATCATATCCAAACGCTCTTCTATACTATCATTTGCTTGTGAAGAAACTTCGTTAATTTTTGCGGCATTATTATACATATAATCTTGTGCTCTTGTAGCATGTTCACTTTTCTTAGTTACACCTAATTCATATGCATTCACATAATGGATTTGTTCATCCCAACCTGTTATATATGCTGGCATTATAACAAGCATACACATACTTGACACAAAAATACATATAAATGCTGCAATTCCTTCATGTTTAGCATTTTCTTTTCTAAATATAATCAAGAAGATTAGCAAAAAAATAATTGACGTCCAAAATATTCCTATTAACGGATTAATTTTAAATGAATTATCGATACTATAATTATGTATTTCAACTGGTTCTTCCTGGTCGATATAACTAATTTTTATTTTAGATACTTTTCCATTAATATTGACAACTGATCTTGTTGCACCTTCCATAAATTTATCTTGAATTTCTAAATTTTCAGTCACTCCATAAATATTCAATTTATTTACCTTTATTTGTAAATTAGAAAAATCCGCGCTTGTATATTCAAAGGTAAATTTGTTAACATACTGTCGTGGAATTTTTATTACAACTGTTTTTTTTACTTCCTTTTTTTCAGTTATAATTTTTTTTTCAGATATCTGCTCTGAATCAATTTTATATTTTCCTCTATTTTCTGCTGCCCTATAATAATGTATGCCAGAAACACCTATCGTTATTCCAGTTCCTGCTATTATTGAAATTAGTATCATTAATACTAATCTCTTCCATTTTTGTCTATAGTTCACCATATCTTTCCTTCCTAATATTCATCTTATATTAAACGACGCTTGGTAAATTAAGATTATTCACCAAGCTTCTATTATGTTTTACATTATTAAATTTTTCGATAATAATATTTTTAATTTTTCTTTTTTTCCTCTTCTTTTTTCTTCTCAATCGCAATTTGTTGAGCCAAACTATCCACCTTATTTTCTAATGCAGATATTTGTATTGTATTAAAGAATAATTTGATAATTAAAATAAAAATTATAATTAAAAAAACCATATTTATAGGGGATTGAAATCCTAATATTTTCGAAATAATTGTTATTATTTTCGGAAACACCCCCATAAGTACTAAAATACTCGAAAAGCAAAACCAAAACACAACATATTCTATTTTCAATTTTGACTGTCGAATTTTTTTTAATATAAAAACCAGTGATAAACCTGCACCAACGATCAAAAGTATCCTTATATATAAAGACATTTTTATCCTCTCTTTCTAAAATTTTGAACAACCAATATAGATAATAACATTTTTAACATATATTTTCCAGAATTCATTGCAGTCAAATAGCTTTCTCCAGCTTGTCTCTCATCCATACAAACTGAAACTTCCGATACTTTTGCTCCATTCTTTAGCAAATAAGAAACTGTATCTGGTTCTGGTCCATAATTCAAATTTTGTGCAAATTCTTTAATCATATTTTTCGAAAACATACGCATACCTGATGTAGGATCTGCAATTCTTTTTCCCGTAGTAAATTTAATTGCCACTGTTAGCATTCTACTTCCCAACATACGCATAGATTTATTTTTTTTCACATTTACAAATCTTGAACCAATTACTATATCATATCCCTCTTTTATTCGATTTAACATCTTTTCAATAAATTCCGGTCTATGCTGTCCATCAGCGTCAAACTGTATTGCATAAGAATACCCCTTTTGATGTGCATATTTAAGACCAGTCTGAAAAGCACCAGCAAGGCCCAGATTTATTGGTAAATCTATTAGTTCATATCCATTTTTTCTACAAATTTCTGCTGTCCTATCTTTTGACCCATCATTCACAACCACATAATCATACTGACTATAATTTTCAATAATATAAGTCACTACATTTTCTATATTTTCTTCTTCATTGTATGCTGGAATCACAATTAGTAATTCACTTTTCATTCTTGGGTTCCTCTCTTATATATTCATTAATTTTTCTGCAACTTTCTCCCATGTAAACATATTTTTCAAACGTTGATATGTCAAATCCACTGCTTTTTTTCTTTCTTCTCCTTTCGGGAGTGCTCTTTTTAATGTTTTTTCCACCGTAGTTACATCATTACTATCCATAATAATACCATAAGACTTATTACATATCAATTCTTTTGCCCCTCCCTTCTTCGTAGTAATAATATATGCTTTGCAAGCAGCAGCTTCTAAAACAGACGTTGGCATTCCCTCCGAATCCGATGGTAAACAGAATATATCTGTTTGATTTAATAAGGCAACTATTTCTTCTGAATTAATTCTTCCTAAAACAATTATATGTGCGGACTCTTTTTCTTTTACATTTTTCCATTCCGGTCCGTCTCCTGCAATTAACAAATAAATATTACTATTTTCATTTATAATATTTTCTACTGAATTAATAAGTTTAAAAATACCTTTTTCCTTTAAGAGTCTTCCTGTAAAACTAATAATAATAGCCTTTTGGGGTATATTATACATCTTCCTATAATCTTTGACCTTTTTTTCGCTCTTTTCTTTAATGTCTTCTAAATCAATGGCATTGTACAATACTCCTTTCCCATTTATATGAAAATGCTGAAGCCATTCCAAACACGCATTTGAAACACCATAAAATTCATTACACAGTTTCTTTTCTACTAATGTCATAGAATGTTCAACAATATTTTCAACATTATCCAATACTGGATTATGTAATGATAAATGTCCAGTCCCATGTTCAATAAAAATACATCTAATTTTCTTTTTTTTCGCATAAATTGCACCATATATTGAATGTAAATAAAACCTAGTATTTACTATCACCATATCGTAATTTCTTTTTTTTAATTCTTTATTCACTTTTAAGAAAAAGGCACTCACCTTAAGAACAGGGAAACGTCCATCTAACAAATTCCAACAAGGAATTCTAAACACTTCAATTCCTTCTTTTTTTTCATATAAATCAACATTTTCCACGTTTGATGTAACGATAGTTACCTTATTTCCTCTTCTTACAAGTTCTTTAGCCAAGTGATATGTATAATTTTCAACTCCTCCCATATGGGGAAGATATTGCGCTGAAAAAAAACAATAACTTTTTTTTTGCATATATACTCCTTTGTATTTTATTTTTTTGAATGCTCCAGATAAAATCTTTGTAAGTTCTCTGCGGTATTCTTCACATCATATCCAGCCTCAATAACTTGATCTCTACCATCTTTTCTTTCATACGTTTTTAAAATCTCTTCTATCTGCTGTGCCCATTCTCGAGAAGAAAGTTCTAATGAATAACGCCATACATGATTTGAAACAATTGCTTCATTCTGAATTGCGTTTGATACAAAACACGGCAAACCTGCGGCCTGTGCTTCAATACAGACATTTCCCAATCCCTCAAATACTGATGTAAAAACAAAAGCATCGAAAAGATTCATCATGTCAGGAATGTCATCTCTCACTCCCATAAATATAACTTTTTCGTCTAATTTCTTTTCATGTACAATCTTTTTTATTTTATTTTCCAGTTCTCCACGTCCTACCAGTAACAATATGGCCTTATCATTTTTCTCAGATAATTTTTTAAATACTTCAATCAGAAATTGATGGTTTTTTGCTTCTGTAAATCTTCCCACATGTCCATATACCACTTTATCTTCTAATTTAAACAGTTCTTTCAACCTTTGATGTCGTTCTGCCGAGTATTTAAACGCTTCTACATTTATACAATTTTTCAAAACCTTAAAATTATCTTTTTCTATAATTTCTGATCCAAACATATCTATTCCAGCCTGTTTTGAACACGCAAAAAAATAGTCTGCGATAGAACTTACTCTATGCGACAACAGCCAAAATACATATCGTTCCCACAGCACACTCGATTTTGTTGCATGACTATGCACAATAACATATGCTCCATTCTTTTTTGCATAATACAAATAAGCCGGAGACAAACTTCCTATATGCCCATGTACCACTTTATATGGATGCTTTTCAAAAAAATCTTTAAATTTTCCACATAAATTAAAATAATTATATCCTCTGAAAGAAGGCATATGATATATTCTGCCACCCAGTTCCAGTATCTCCTGATCATAGTCTCCTTCTTCAGATGTAAAAACCATAAAATCAAATTGTACTTTCGTCCGATCCACTGCCCGGTACAAATTCATAATTAACGATTCTGCACCTGCTCGATCCATCTTCCCAATCACTTGTAAAACTCTTAACATTTTTCATCCTTACTTAATATTTTTCATTGATATATTTTATTAACATATCAGCATTATCTTGAATATCATATCCTTTTTGTCGCAGTAACAATTCTCTATCTTTTCGTGCCTTGTCTTTGCCACAATTTAATAACGTTTTTGCCCAATCCGCTGGTGAATCATTTAATGACTTAATTACAACTTTCTCTGTCAATATTGCTGCATCTGGAATGGTATTAGAAATAACGCAAGGAAGATCTGCCGCCTGAGCTTCTATTAATGCCAATCCAAGTCCTTCAAATAATGATGGAAACAAAAACACATCCATGGCTTGTAATAATTCATTCACATCCGTACGTTTTTCTAAGAAAATAATATTTTCGAATACCCCCTTCTCCTTGGCATATGAGATAATTCTTTTTTTCAAGGAACCATCTCCTATCAAAATCAACTTTACCGAATTATTTAACTGCACAATTTGTTTCAATACTTTTATTATGAAAACATGATTCTTTTCCGTATGAAATCTTCCGACATGACCAATCACCAATTCATCAGTAATATTCAGTTCATTTCTCACTTTATTTCTTACTGTTTCATTATATTTATATTTTGAGGCTTCTATTGCATTATTCACAATTTCAACCCCATTTTTTGTTCCAAACATAAATTCCGCAGCTTTGTCAGAACAAGCAAAATTTTCTGTCGAATACAGCATCACTTCTTTTTTGTGTAACCAATGCAATACTCCTACTAATTTTCCCCCCATGTTTTCACTGTTATGACCATGCACAATTCTACATGGTATGTTTTGCTTCTTGGCTAACTTTAACAGTGTTATATCACTAAGCGTACATACATTGTACCATAAGACATCATATTTTCCATCTTTTAATATTTTATCTAATCCTTGTATATATTTCAAATAATTTCGTGTTCTAGATGTCACAACGTAATATTTACAATTTTTCAAAACAGATTCGTGAAAAAAATCCGGTACAGTATCAAAGAAAATAAATTCAAATCTATTTTCATCATTCATCATTTTACCAACATAATTAAACAAAAAAGACTCTACTCCACCCATTTGTTCACTAATTCCAAAAACAAGATATTTTTTCATTTATATACAAACCCTTCCTGATTATACATCTTACTTTTCAAATTTTGATTTTTCCAAGAAAATAGTATCAAATACCCTTTTTATGAATTTTTTTTCCACTTCAAAATCCACACTATCATCCACATCATTTAAGCATATCATTTTGTAACGTTGTTCTTTTATATTTTTTTCAATAAGCTTATCATCTCTACCGATTTGAAAATACTTTCCTATCTTTTCTTCGTTTACCGGATTAAATTTTCCCGAAGCTATTTGCCAGTATTTCATAAGGTATTGATTTACATCTAATATATTTCTTATCCGATGATTACATGTAACATCTAAAATTTCTGGTTCTTTTTCCCAAATTTCTTTAAATGTTGATTTTAAATATGCATTAGGTAAGTGTGTTGTTATTAACCCTGTATAACCCAAATATGGGAACATCATTACCGACATTATTACTCTCCACCCATTCTTTATAGATAAGATTTTATTTTTATTTTTCAATATATCTGTTTTCCCAAAATGTTTGTTTATTATTGCCAAATCATTTGTTATAGCCTTTGAAAATGAATCCATTCTGCATATATTAGGGCAAAGTACTACCATACTATTAGGTAAACCATTAGAAAAAAAATCTGCTGGTTTTGTTAAATCTGTTAAGAATGTATCATCATTAAAATATACAAATTTTTCTGCTAACCCTTCTATTCTGTGAAAATTAAGTTCTATTGGATGTGAACTAAAAACTGGCAAATATTTTTCAGGAATATAGTCTGCATGATTAACTATATTTAATTTGGGATGATTAACATTTAACCATTTAGGAATATGTCCCCACGTTACAAAATGTACTTTATTGACCCATGGTGCAAACTTCTCCACACCTCTAAACCAATACTGAAGATTATCCCAGTCTCGGTATCTTTTTTTTTCTTCTTGATCGTCATTTATTGTAACATACTTTCTTTTTTCTTCAATCCATTTTTCATCTGCCCCATCTACCCATGGGATAATAAAATCTATTTTCTCCATTTTTATATCCTCTATATTTTCATTAACGCTTTAACGAGAGCAAACTTTTTATGACGCAAAAAAATTACTAATAATTTTCTTTTAGGATTTAATATAGTAAGCGGGACATTTTTTATGGACTCTCTGTATGGCTGCATTTCCAAAATATTTTTTAATTGTTTCTTTTTTTTCGTTTTTCTTATAATTTTTTCCACTTGCCTAATTACAAACAAATCATAAATTTGATTATTATTATCATATTTATCAAATAAATTCTTTAAATATCCTAAAAAATCACTATATTTATAGATCAATTTCTCATCAAATTTAATACTTACTGACTCTGCATGTATTCTGTAAATATATACCGGCTTGTTCAAGTAAACTATTTGTTCCGCACACATATATGCAATATAATTAAAAGAAACATCTTCTCCAACTTTCAAATCAGTATTAAATCTTATATTGTTTTCTATCAAAAATTGTCTTTTATATATTTTAGAGTTTATCCCTTCAATATACATATATCTACAATCAAAATCTTTGAATAGTGATTCTATTAATTCTTTTTTTGTATTTTGTGTACTAATAATATCATTTGTTTTATTCCTATAGTTTATCTTAACAATTTCATTTTCTTTATATAATGCTAATTGTCCAATAACCACTTCTGTATTTTCTGATTGTATTCCTTTATACAGTACTTCACAACAATCTTCACTAATCCAATCATCCGAATCGACAAACATAATCCATTCTCCTGTTGCCAATTCTATTCCAATATTTCTTGCAGTTGAAACACCACTATTTTCCTTTATAACAATCTTTATTCGTTTATCGTTCTCTCCATATTTTTGGCAACATTCTATACATTCCTTTGTTGCTCCATCACAACTCAAAATCACTTCAATATTGTTATATGTCTGTTTCAAAATGCTTTCTATGCATTTTTCTAAGAACAAAATTTCTGTATTATATATCGGAACAATTACTGTGATTTTTCCATAATCTCTTTTCATTTTATCTCCTTGTTATAATCCTTTTTGAAAGTTTTCCTAATTCAATAATTTCATCCTTTTCCATTATACCATTGATTCCCAATATTACAATCAACGAACCTATACCTACTGCTACTGCATATATTAACCAACTAATCCAGGTATGAGGCATTATATGACTATTAATATATATACCTATGCTTAATATTACAAACATACAAATAATATTTCTGATAATTCTTTTCAATGTTTTTTCTTTTGTGTCATGAACAATCTTTTTATCATTATATAATATTACATCTATTGTTCTATATATATGTGAACACAATGTTCCAATAAGTAAACCATTGATTCCCAAAAAGTTCACAAGGCCAAGAGAAACCGTTATGTTTATTAGCGCTTCGAAAATGGCTGCCTTCTTCGTTTCTCTATAATGCCCAACTGCCAAAATCATCGTCATAGACGGTGTTCTAATACCCTTTCCAATAGTTATTAGGACAAAAAGAATTGCTGTGATTGGGCGAATATAATTTGCATCATTTATTCCATACGTATATATTTTCATGAATGGAATTATAAGCACCCCCAAGCACGAGCAAACTATAAATATCACGATATAATATATATATTCATACGTAGAATAGCTCTGTTTTATAATTTCTTTTTCATTCTTGGCAAATACCTCTCCAAATCCTGCACATAAACTATTCGAAAAAGATTCTATCAAAGAAATAATATTAGAAATAATTAAATTGTACGTTGTATATACACTGACTTCTGCAAATTTTTTTATAACAACTGTAATTATAACAACATCTGTACTATTGACAACAGCTCCTGTAATTTGATGAATCAAAACATCCCAGCGCTGTTTCAACGCCAAGGCATTCGGCTTTACATTGAAATTCAAATAATCATAATGATGTTTCGCATAAAGAAATATAAATACACTTCTCAAAATATATACTATTGTTGCAGATAATTTCACAATTAAAATATCCGCTTTAATATACATCAACAAAATACATGTTAGTGAATTCAAAATAGTTCCTATACTTTGAACCAAATAAAAAATGTATCCTTTTTGATCTGCTGTTAACAACACTCTATATTTTCCCAAAAAGAAAAAGTCAATCAAAACACTGCTTCCCAAAACCAAGACCATCCATCTTGACAGCGCAGGATCTATTCCTTTTTCGGAAATCATTGGAAATATAATTGCAAGTCCCAAAAGTAATATTGTAAATATACAACCAGATTTACTATAAAATTTTTTTGCCGCAGCCAAAACGCCATTTATGCCATCTTGATTTTTTGTTGCCAGTGGTCCATATAAAGCAACTATTGATGCATTTCCAATTCCAGCTTCAACTAAACTCAGATAAGTAATAAACTGCGTTATAGAACTTACCATTCCATTTATTTCTGATCCATATGTTGTTATCATTAATTGCGGTATATATATACCAGTAATTACAATAATTAATTGTAGTGCAATAGAACTTATAACATTCTTAAATGCCTGTTTACTTCTCATATTTTCTCAAACAATATCTTTTATTGTTTTCTCCCTTCAACATCTTTTCTTTCGTAAAGATAATATACTATATTTTCACTTACATATTCTCCCGAACAAATGTAATTATATTTCTTCCAATCAATATTATACGCATCTAATTTTTCTGTACGTGTTACAATAAAATCAAACTTTCCTTTTGCTATTTCTTCTGCTTGCGTAGAGTACATATCTTCTAATGGAATATTTAACGTACAAAAATATTTACTATTTGGAATAACATCTGCCGCCAAATAGAATCCTCCGTCTAAAAATCCATAATTTAGCAACGTTGGATTTTTCTTTTTATTAATGATCTCTGCAAATTGATATTGTGGTAATTCTTCCTCTTTTATCTTCATTCTTGGAACATTATTTCCCCATAAACAAACCACAAGAAATAATATAACAATACCAAAAATTAACTCTACATTTTCTTTTTTTATTACTTCTACTTTTCCAATACATCTTACAAAAGCTACAATCCCAAAAACACTATAAACAAACAAAATCAATGCATAATAAGGATATGTTCTTCCTCCCCAATATACACCTAATAACAGTCCTACAAATGAAAAAGTCAAAAAAATTCTATCATTCTTCCATATCAAATATATCCATATAATTCCTCCACAAAGAAAAAGTGCAAATAATTTATCATTCATCAATACTCCCACTAAGATTCTCGCAATCAGAACCAAATGGCTTCCCGTCACTTCTCCTGGATAAAGGAACATATTATTATAAAAGTATCCCTTCCACAAATCTGTCAATGCCTGATTTGCCCCAAAATATACAAGCACCGGAATCGTAACAACGATACATCCCAATACACCAAAACCACATATTCTTATTAACTTGCGACTATCCTTTTTCAATGTATAGATGAGAATATAAATAGCAGTTGCAATAAAAAAGCCTAACATTGTATATTTAATCCATAACACCATTGCCGCAGAAACACCAATGCAAAAAGATTCTAATGTTGTTAAAGTCCTTTCTTTATGCTGCATATATATTATAGTATAAATTGTATATATTATAAAAACAAGCGAAAACTCTTCCGCACTATCTCCTAGTCCAAAAGCTTTTGCTGTCAATATTATCATGGATAACATCGGCGGAATCAAGTAGATTAATTTTGTTTTAGAAATATATTCTTCACTTAAACGTAACGAAAAAAATAAATAGCCCGAAAAAAATATTATTTCCAAAACAAACACTCCAAAAAAGCTATGTCTTGAAATTAATACCGCAATTATATGAATAAAATATAGCATTGGACCTTTTTGTTCATAAATATCTCTATATAATATTTTTCCATTTAACATTGATTTGCCAACAGTAAAAAAACAATTAGAATCTACCCACGAGTTTATTGAATATAAAAAAGAACAACATGATCCTATTGCCAAAAATATACTTGCTATCATAAAACAGTATAAAAGCTGTAGCTTTCTTTTATTACTAAAATTCATATTTCAACACTTCCTTGCAAAAATTATTTTTAATGCTTAACAAACATCAACTGTTATATATCATTTTCCATTATTATATAATACATCTTTTTTCTTTTTATTTAAACCATATTTTCTATTTATGTATCATATAAGTATTCTCAGCAATAATGTTTATCTTGAATTTCCCCCTTATAATTACATATGCAATAGTCAAAACATTTATATTCATGTTTCAACTATTGCATATATCCCATCCATATTACAATCTTCCGCCTAAATCAACTTTAATATATAACAACTCTTGTTCCATACGGAATAGTATTATATATCCATTTTGCATTTTCAATACTTAATCTGACACATCCATGAGAAGCATTTATTCCCAATCTTCCATCTGTAATTACGCTCATGCTTCCCTGTTTATATATAACTGAGTGAAACAAATAATTACCATAAAACTGAGTATAATACCAACAGGTATATCCACTGCCAAAAGATTTTCCCTTTCCTGTAACAGTAAAGGAACCTTTAACAGTTGGGGTAGATGCTGCTCCACTAGTACATGCCCATTTTTGTTTTTCACTCCAACGACCAACTCTTCCCTGATAAATTCCAACACGATTTTTGTTCGTATCTACTAATATCAACCAATTCGTATTGCTGCTATACCCCTGTGCTTTTACCTCCATATCATTCATAATCAAAGCACCTGTTACAGAATCAAAATTATAATATTGACCATTTATCATAACTCTTCCATGCACCATACTTCCATCTGAGCCATAATATACTCTCTTGCCTGGCAGATTATACCACCCCGTTATCATTGCACCCGTTGTTTTATTAAAATAATACCATTTGCCATTTATTAATTGCTCTCCATATCTCATGCTTCCATCTGTACCATAGTACACTTTCTTTTCAGATATCACATGCCAGCCTTTTATCATTTTACCGTTTTTTTCATCAAAGCAGTACCACTTACCATCTATGCATTTTTCGCCCAGATATTTTTCTCCATTTTCTTTGAAAAAATATGTATCATTTCCTTTTCTTTCAAATCCCCTTACATATACACCCGTTTTCAAGCAGAAGTAGTATCCCGTATTGTCTATGTCTGTCCAACCATGACTCATCTGACCTTTTTCATTATAATAATAAGTATTTCCATCATGATTACTCCAGCCTGTCACAACTTTTCCACCATTAACTGGATCAAAATAATACCATTTGCCATTTATGCACTTTTCACCTATCTGAATTCGACCCTTTTCTCTGTAATATATATTTTCTCCAATCTTTTCCCATCCTGGATAATATTCACCTGTTCTTTCATCAAAATAATACTCTACCCCTTCATCTATTGCACTCCAGCCATGACTCATTTTCCCTTCATTATTATAATATACTGTCTTGCCTGGTAGCTTTGCAAATCCCGTCCATCGTACTCCTGTTCGTTTATCAAAATAGTACCAATCTCCGCTTATGCATTTTTCGCCATATTGCATTACCCCATTTGCATCATAATAGTATGTATTTCCGCTATGATTCACCCAGCCAGTCTGCATTATTCCTGTTTCTTCATCGAAATAATACCATTTGCCGTCTATACACCTTTCACCATATTGCATCTTTCCAATCTCATAATAGTAAAAAATATTATTGTCCTTTTCTACCCACCCTATTTCTTTTTGTTCAGCTTCATTCACATTTTCTATAATATTCTTTTCTGTTTCCTCTTGTTGTGCTTCATCCATAGAAAACACAACTGTTTGAAACATATTCATTACCAGAAATATTATTATTGTTTTTTTTATTTTTTTTCCAAACTTCATGCGCTATCTCCTTTCTTAATTTATATTACCAGTTATTTTTCATTGCTCCTGTCCGCTCATCGAAATAGTATAATTTACCATTTATATTTTGTTCTCCATAACGCATTGCTCCATCTGTGCCATAATACACTACTTTATTTCCCAAATTATAAATTCCAGTCTGCATTGCCCCCGTTCGTGTGTCAAAATAATACCATTTATCATTTACATTCTGTTCTCCATAACGCATTGCTCCATCTGTGCCATAATACACCACTTTATTTCCCAAATTATAAATCCCAGTCTGCATTTCCCCTGTTTTTTCATCAAAATAATACCATTTATCATTTACGTTTTGTTCTCCATAAAGTTTTTCACCTTTTTGATAACAATATGTTTCCCCATTTGACTTTACTAAAATTTTTCCATTGACATCTCCCGAAGTACCAAAATCCATATTCAAATCAACATTTCCTGTAATTCCATTTACACTTCCCTTTGAGGTACATTGCCACATAGTATATGATCCAAAATATGTACATTTGTAATTATATTGCGCAACCCATTTTTTATAATTGTTAAACACAGGATCTTTCAAATAACCAGTAAACCAATCTGTATTTGCATATATTCCAACATCATATCCTGACGATTCAATCGTATCACAAAAAGCTTTTGCAATTTTTGCAATTTCTGATTCACTGATTTTATCTCTAACCTTTTGTTCTTCCAAATCGTAATAAATTGGATAAGATAACTTCTTACCCTTAATCAATCTCAATACATGCTCTGCTTCACTTACTGCCTTTTGAGTAGAATCTGCATAAGAATACAAATATACTCCATATGGAATTCCTGCTTTTTCACATTCAGACGTATTATAACTCCATTTTTTATCATCCTGATTGGTTTGATTCATCCCATAACCGCAACGAATAATTGCATAATCCACATCCGTTTTTTTCAATTTATTCCAATCAATTGTTCCGTTATGTTCACTTACATCAATTCCTTTTGCTACAACACCTTCGATTTTTTGTCCTAATGAATTATAAAACGAGCCATTTATGTTTGTCCATGGTGTAACTGTTCTAGCTAAATTCCGAGCTTTTTTAGAAACCGGCTTTTCTATATTCCGCAACTCGCCATTTTCATATCTCCAACTATCTGCTGCATCTTTTTTTTCTGCAACTTCTAAATTTTTTTCTTGTACGTCTTGTTCATTGTCATTAATTTCCGCTGAATTTTCTATTATTCCACTCTCTTTTTCTACATTTTCAGCACCATATATATTGCTTGTCATGCCTGCAACAAGTACTCCCATCAAAAATATTGATGTCTGTTTTTTCCAGTTCTTTTTCTTCATCCTTTTCACCCTTTTTATATTTTATTTATTTTGATTCTTCTCTGTTCTTTCACTAATAATATATCTAGGTCTATGTTTTACTTCCATATATATTTTTCCAATATATTCTCCTAAAACTCCTAAACATATCAATTGTACTCCGCCGATAAATGAAACAATACAAACCATGCTTGCCCAACCAGCCACTGTTTTTCCGCATATAGCCATTATAATCGACCAAAGCACCCCGCAAAAACTTAGCATAGCTATTGTAATTCCTAACATTGTAATCATTCTAATTGGTTTAATACTTAAACTTGTAATTCCTTCAAATGCTAACCCCAACATTTTGCTTAGCGGATAATGACTTTCTCCTGCAATTCTTTCGTTTCTCTCGTAATATACAGAAGTGCTTTTAAATCCTACCAACGGAAACATTCCGCGCAAAAAAATATTTACCTCTTTATAATTAGCAAATTCTTTTAATACGCGACTTGAAACCAACCTGTAATCAGCATGGTTAAACACCACCTCAACTCCCATTGCATTAAGTAATTTGTAAAAACTTTCTGCTGTATACCGTTTAAAAAAAGTATCCGTTGTTCTTTTACTTCGAACCCCATATACTATTTCACATCCCTCCAAATACGCATCTACCATCTCATTCATTGCATTAATATCGTCTTGTCCATCACAATCAATTGAAATTGTAATATCACATTTTTCTTTCGCTTCCATCAAGCCAGCCAATACTGCATTTTGATGTCCTCTATTTCTACTTTGACTTATTCCAATGTAATGTTCATCCTCTTCTGCCAACTTACAGATAATATCCCACGTTTTATCTTTACTTCCATCATTCACAAACATTATACGGCTCTGATTATCTATTTTGTTTTTTGCTATAAGTTCCGTTATTTTATCCAAAAACATCTTACAAGTAATCGGCAAAACTTCTTCTTCATTATAGCATGGAATTACTATATATAATATTGGCTTCATTATTATTACCTCTTTCTTTCCATTGGTAGTGTCAAAAACTACCTAGTTTTTATTGTTCTAAATCCTTTAAAACCTTGATTCTTCGGAGGTTTGCAAATAAAAAGAGCAATTACCTCCCTTTTTCGGTATAATGTAGTCACCACAACAAACAAAATACGAAAGGATTTAATTGCTCGTGAACATTATACTTTATTTATTACAATTAATTCAATACCAACATAAACAAATCTGCTGGCTTTTAAATTTTATCTGCAGATACATTCCTCTCAAGCAGTGGGCTTTTGATGATTCCCATTCTCCAAAATATCAGAAATTCAAGATTGATGAACTTCCTTTGATCACTGACTTTCGTCAGGATTGGACTTATAAGGATCTCATCCCTTACTATGAAAAACGCTATGGCAAGAAGATTCTTCCTATCCGTCGTCACTCTGTCTGCGATATCCCGGACAACTGTCGTTATCCTCGTTGTGATGCTCCAAAACCTTTCCTCTATAAGAATAATGGTTCCAAAGGACAGCTTCTTTGCAAAATCTGTGGCTCTCGGTTCTCTCCTGATGAAAGTCGTTTTTCTTCCATGAAGCTCAGATGTCCTCACTGTAGTAGCACTCTCGTTCCTAAGAAAAACCGGAAACATTTCATCCTTCATAAATGTGTAAATCCTAAGTGTCCTTATTATCTCCACAACCTAAAAAAAGTTGATAAGCAAGACCTCAAACTGAACTATGGTAAAAATAAATACAAACTCCACTACATCTATCGCGAATTCTAGATAGATTTCTTTCGCATGGACTTAAACACCCTTCCCAAGAATGCCTCCTCTTTAAAATTCAGCAAACACAATCAGCATGTGATGGCTCTCTGCCTTACTTACCGCATTAATCTTGGATTATCTCTCAGAAAAACAGTACAGGCTCTTAAAGATATCCACGGGATTCCTATCTCACATCAGCAGGTCGCCAACTACTGCTAAACCGCCTCTATCTGTGTCAAACCTTTCGTAGACCACTACAATTACAATGTTGGAAAAGTATTCACTGCTGATGAAACCTACATCAAAGTTCGCGGTATAAAAACCTATATCTGGTTTATCATGGACGCTGCCAAACGTTCTATCATCGGCTATCAAGTCTCTGATAATCGCGGCGTAGGTCCTTGCATTCTTGCTATGCGGATGGCTTTCCGACACTTAAAAGCATTACCGGAAAACTTCAAATTCATTGCAGATGGATACAGTGCCTATCCATTAGCCGCACAACAATTTTTCCACAAGTATGGTGAGAAGTTTAAATTCAACATCACGCAAGTCATCGGGCTTACCAACGAAGACGAAGTTTCTAAAGAATTCCGTCCTTACAAACAGACAATTCTAAACTTGCAGAAATCATCTAGCTGTTCTTAGATTCCGAGCCTGAGGTTAAAAATACCAGCCACCGCAAAGCGGCATGCCCTTGATGGCACGAAAAAGAACTGCTACACTGCTGTATTCGACGGAAAAATCGAACTGTTCTTGAGTTCTTCGCCGTCGGTGATTCACCTACAGCAGTTCTTTTTCGTGCTGTCAAGGGTGGCGTCAAGCTGCCACTGACTAAATATATCTACAATTTTCAAGGTTCAATGAGCCTTTTTCTTTGGCTCTGTTTTTTCATAACTTACTTGACACTACCTTTCCATTAAATATTTACATATTTATATTCTTCTATTGATTATAACACACCACTTCCCTTATAGTCTATCTTTCCTATTAATATGCACTCATCTTAATAACTCTCTGTTTATTTTATATTAAAATAAGCAGAAAGCAAACCTCCTTTGCTCTCTGCCAACTCTTAATTTAATATATTCTCCTCTGTTTGCACTATATTATGGTATTCCCCATTTCCATCCACTAAATAGATATGTATATTATAACTTCCTTCCGGAGAATCATATGCCCCTATATTAATATTAGCTTTCCATTTATTATCATCGTACATTGCTAACGGTATCCATTGCAAATCACTTTGATCATCATATTTCCAGACAGCTGCCATAATTGATTGAATTCCTTGATCCGCATACAATACTTTCAACACGGTAATCGGAAGTATCGATTCCTCAACATTATACTTTCCTACTTTCAGCGTCCCTTCCGGCTCAAACTCAGCTGCTAACGCCTCTTCATATCTTTTTTATCTCTTTTCGCCATCTTATTCATCAATTTAGATTTTTTCTTAATTCTTGCTCCTCTTTTTCCTTTCCAAAACGTTCTGTCAATGTTTGCTTTCCTGAATACAAATTTATTCCCAAACCTAATCGATCTCCTTCTATCTCCACGCCCATTGCAGATAATGTAGTAGGAAAATTGTCAAACGTTAAATAGACTCTTTTTTCATCATTCTTTCTACACTGGAATTTATATATGTTGTATATACTTTTCTTTCATAATTCTTATCGACATCTTCACAAAAATCACTATCCATCGTTGGATGATCTCCCGAAATTACAATTGTTGTATCTTTCAGAGCATCCTGTTTCTGAACCCACTCAACAAATTCCTTTACCCGTTCACTTGAACATGCTATTACATTAGCATATTGATTATCTCCAAAAGTATTCTTACAACTTTCACACATATCCATCCTCTGAATGTGTATCTACCGTCAACATAGTAAGATTAAATGGTGTATTTTCCTTTGATAATTCCAGCAATTTTTCTTTAGCAAATTCAAATAATTTTTCATCTTCATACCCCCACCACACTCTATAATCTTCTGGAAGCATTCCATTGTCATGTACATAATTGTAATCTTCAATGTTGTATTGCCCATGATCCTCAAAATATAATTTTCGTCCACCAAAAGTCGCATCTGAACCTAGTAATAAAGTTTGCGTATATCCTTCTTACTGTAATATGTCTCCAAGCGTAATAATTCCGGGAAAAAATAAGCTTTGAGTGTCCATCGAATTTCCATCTATCGAAATATTCAAAGGTAAACCTGGCATCTGTCCAAACATAGCTCTCATTGTCCATGTTGTTCCAGGCATAGAATATTCTTCATTTAATTCACGGGATTCCCCCGAAAAATCTTCGTTTTTTTGAGCTAATTTAGTTAATTCTAGGATAACATTTTCATTGAACGCGCCACCATTTTTTTCATCTGCATATGTTATCTCCATTGATTCCAAAAAAATATAAATAAGATTTATCTTTTTCTCTGGAAAAGATAAATTCACACTCGCAGGATCTACATAATTATCATCTATAAAAATAGAATATGTATTCTGTCCTTTCATATAGTTTCCCACATCAAGTTTGTTCCAAGTTATCGTTACTGTAATTCCAATTGCAATTACGGCCCCTATCGAATATATCCATACAATTTTTTCAATAAATTTTCTTTTTTTCTATATGCTATATTCAGAATAATAATACAAAAGAAAATCAAAACCACCGGAACAACGCATTCATTACAATATTCTTAAATCATATCTGCATTGGTCCCTTCAAGTGGTGCTTTAAGATGATATACCAGTTCATCCATCACAAGATTCGTCCATGTTTTGAACATACATTTTGAGCTAAATGCCAATAACGAAGCAATTATAACCAATATCACACTCAAAAATCTTCCTATTTCTAATAATATCTCATATATTTTTTTCTTTTTCATCACCGTTCTCTTTTCTCTTACTATCATTATCAAACGTATGCTGCTAAATCCCCATTCCAGGACATATAGAACATTTTTTCTTCTATTCCAGCTCTTATTTATACATTATTTTTTAAACACAATCATCCTCTGCCCCGCATAATTAAACACCACAAAAGCTCCCATACCAACCAACATAGACAAATTATCCTGTACACGCTTACTCTGTCCATGAAGTATCCATGACACAACTGGCTTTGCCATGCCATATGCCAACAGATAACACACTGTAATATTCAGCACGAACATTCCCAGTTGTTTCCAAGATTTCTCTCTGTTTTGAAAGGTAAAATATTTATTCAGGAAATAACTCACAACACTCCCCACCACATAATTAGATGCCGAAGATATCCAATAACTCAAATGCAACAAATTGTACGCCGCAAACATTACTCCTGTTCCCACTAACGTATTTACTACCCCAACTATAATAAATTTCCAAAATGTGATATCCAACAAATTTTTAAGTTTATTTTTCATATATTTTCCTCTTATTCAATCGTATTTTATTTATTTCACGCAACAAACGGCTCATGTCACACACAAGCCGCCTGTCCTATTTCCTTATTATTTTTTTCTTACTCTCCAAGCCCGCTCTCGACCACATCCACCATTGCTTTCATGGCCTCTTCTTCATCTTCTCCGTCGCAGATAAGCTCGATCTCATCTCCCGATTTCACGCATGCTCCAAGGACACTCAATACACTTTTCGCATTTGCCGCAGTGTCATCGTTATACATGAATTCTACTTTGCATTTGTATCTGCTTGCTATGTTACAGAACATCCCTGCAGGTCTGAGATGCAGTCCCGTCGGATTTGTTATTGTAACTTTCTGTCTGATCATAATGTATTCTCCCCATTTCTGTCTGTTATTTGCTCTGGCCGTTCTGATTGTTTTCATCTGTCTTTGTCTGACTGCTGTTCTGGCTTTCACCCTGTGTTTTACTGCTCTGCTTTGATTTTTCAAGTGTGATCTCCACATTCACTTCATTCACAAGCGTGCAGCCATCCGGCAGTTCGACAGACACCGGAACGGTATATGTACCCGGTTCTGTATAATTCTTCAGATCAATGCTGACTTTCTTCGCAGGTGAGAACAGATTCAACACATCATTCGGTCCCTTCACCTGTATCTCCAGATCAACGGTAGATCCGTAATTGATGCTCAGTCCGTCCGCTATATTCTCCAGGAGAATCGATCCTGTCGATATCTCAAAGCTCTTTGTTCCCGGCTGTTGTATCTGGATGGATATTACCACCTTATTCGCATTCTCTTCCGCAAGGGACACCCCGCTCGGAAGATAAGAAGATATATCAATGGTCCGATCCGTTCGCTGTGTCAGATCTTCCAGTTCCAAGGCATCTGCCGGAATATTGATCTCCGAGATTCCTGCAAGTGTACTCTTATCACCGGTCACTTCCACTTCCTGTGGTTCTACCGTGATCTTGCCAAGTTTATACCCTTCCGCCGCCGACACCTCTGATGTATCCACTTTAAGCGGCACGCTTTTCACCTGAAGCAGTTCTACTTCAACACTGACGCCTTCTTTTCCAAGGTTGTTTGCGAGAAGTGTCTGGTCGATCACATTATTATTGGCATCATACAGTACCAGTTTTGCTTCTACCGTCTCATCTTCGGATAATCCGGATACGTTTGCTTCTGCTGTTACTTTTGCAATATTGTTAATGATTCTCTTCGGTCCGCGAAGTGTTACTTTTTCCGGAAGTGCTTTCAGGCTTCCCACTTCATATCCATTTCTTACCGTTCCTGTTGTTGTCGGTGTGATTGGGAAATTATTCTTCGCTTCCTCATCGATCTGGATCTGCAGGTTTCTTGGATTTGCCGTTGCCTTTTCATATTTTCCTGTATATCCTTTGACCGTTACTTCAATCGGCACCTGTGTACGAAGCGTCAGTTCTTTCATGTTCGCTGTCGCAACAATATCCTCTGTCCTGATCTTATCCAGTACCGACCGCTGTGCCGTAACTGTTACATTAATCTCCTGTGTGTTATCCACGATCTGATACGTATTATTATTGTCTGTAATCACTTCTTCATGCGTTACCTGCACCGGAATATTGGAAAATGTCTTGTCATCCACCGGATCATCGATATTCACTACAACCAGCCATAAGAATGCCGCAATCAGGAAAGCCAGTATTTTCAGCGCAAGATTGTTAGTTATTCTTTTTCGCATGCTTCCGCCATCCTTTCCACATTGCCTTTATTCTGTTGGTTTCACTGCTCTTATGCTGTACCTCTTCCAGCTTCACACGAAGTTCTGCTTCATTGATACTTCTTGTAAGCTCTCCTCCCTGTGCGACTGACACAGCTCCTGTCTCTTCTGATACCGTAATGACCAGTGCATCACTGACTTCGCTCATTCCTACTGCCGCACGGTGTCTGGTGCCCAGATCCTTGCTGATCCCCATATTATCCGAGAGGGGAAGATAGCAGGTTGCCGAGACGATCCTGTCACCTCTTACGATGATCGCACCATCATGAAGCGGTGTATTATGTTCGAAGATATTGATCAGCACCTGACTTGATACCAGACAGTCCATCTGGATTCCGGTGCTTTCATATTCCGTAAGCCGTATTGCCTGTTCTACGACGATCAGAGCCCCTGTCTTGACTTTTCCCATGGCAAAGCATGCACGGATAATATCCTCTCTTGTCTCTTCACTGAAACGTATCTCCCGGTTCTGTTCAAAAGGAACAACTGATGTCAGGAATTGCTTCTCTCCAAGCTTTTCCAGTGCCCTCCGCAGTTCCGGCTGAAATACTACAATTGCCGCTGTAGCCATGACCGTCAGTGAATTTCTCGCGATGAACAGGATCGTATGCATCTTGAATATAGCTGCGAGAAGAATAAAGCCCGCAAGTACAATGATTCCTCTGAGCAGCATCCATGCTTTCGTATTCTTTATCCATATGATGATCTGATAGATCAGAAAAGTGAGGATCAGAACTTCTATGATATCTGTGATATGCACTCTCGGAATATAAAGTCCAATTCCATATTTATCAATAAAATCTGCAATTGTCTGTCCCATTCCTCTCACCTCCCTGCATGGTTTTTAATGATTTTTTCTGTCTTTCTATCTTTTTCTGCGGTTGCCTGCATGAAATTCATTTTCCAGACTCTGTGTCAGAAGCATCTTATCTACATCTTTCATGTCATGTTTCTTCGGTGCCGGTCCTCTCTTCGGTGAATGTCTTTTGGCCTGACTGGCTCTTATCTGTGCAGGACTTCTGTACTCCGAATTATTATATGGTGTTTTTCTCGATGTTTCTTTTCTTAATTTGTGATTTGCAGACGGCTCCACGCTGATTGCCTTAGTCTCTTCCGTAACATCCTGTGAAAGACGTTTTACTGCTTCTGCATCAATAATCTCTGTTTCCTGTCTTTCATTGATCTTTTTCACCGTCTTCTCCGGAGTTGTTACTGCCACCTTTGGTATTGCTTTTACATAATAATAATATTCATCATCTTCAAACTGTAACCGTTCACTTCTTGCATAATCAACAGAGAAAAGGAACAGTTCTAATATCATTCCAACAATTACCGCAAGAATATTTCCGAAGATCAGAGATCCATATGATATCTCCACTCCAAGTGCAATGCTTCCCATTGCCGTTACCACTACATCAGCAATTGCTCCTGCTATAATCCCAATTTTCCATGCGTGATCCAGTTCACGTCTGCGGATTGTATAAACCACAAAAAATCCTATAATAAACGCTACAATGTAAATCCACATTTCCTTATTCTGGAATACTTTCTGTACATACGTTGTAATCTCAGAAAGCATCGCTTTACTTCCTGATGCTTTTGATGCCGAACTTGTCTTTTTAAGATATTCCACCATATAAAACACAACTGTTCCGCAACTCATCGGCACCAGACTTACCGGTGTATATATCAGTGCACACGCAACAGGTACCAGAAATGGTATTTTCAGAACAAATGCAATCGGTGTAAGAAGTACAACAAACGCCATCTTTGGTGCCAGTCTGATATAGAAAATATACATGATCAGGAAAATCATTGCCGATACAGCAAATATTCCTATCGACGCTGCCAGCGTATGTGCAAGAACTAATACCGCTGCTATCACAACAATCACCATCGGAGGCAGAAATGTAGCAACTACAGCCAGTGCCAGAGAAATTACCGGTGATGATAACGACTTCATGAATCCGGTATTCTGATTGATCATCGAAAATGTGATCATTGCAAGTATGAACTGAAAAGCCTTGTCAAATAATTTAGAATGTTTTCCATAGAGTTCTTCTATTCTTCCCCGTATTACATATATATTATCCATCTATCTTTTCTCCTTTTCATACATCTTCAGCAATTGGATCAGATTATGATTATATCTTTTTACCCTTTTTCTTGCTTTTTTATGTTTTTCATTATATATATGACTGGCAATTCCGCAATACACAATCACAACACCCACATAACCTGCCAAAATGATTAAAAATAAAAATATGATCAATCCATTTGACAGATTACCCATAATATTCTCCACGCCGGCAAGCAACAACACGCCTACCAGACATATATATCCAACCGATACACTTAAGAATGCATAGATAACATGCAGACTTGCATAGTCTTTTCTATAATAAGAGCTGATCTTAAAATCTTCTTTTCCATGTGTCTCTTCATAGAGAGCAAGTTTTGTCATTAATTTTACTTTTCTCTCATCTAACATATATCCACCTCAACATGATATTAATTCCATTAAAACATCATTTTAAGTATAACAAATCTCAGTACCCTTGTCCAATACTTATGGTTAAAAAGTAAACATTCTCTACACCTTTCTGTTTCAATACATTTGACACTGCATCAATTGTATTTCCCGTTGTATAAATGTCATCAACCAACAACACTCTCTTTACTGCCTGAAATGTATGTTTCACTGCAAATGCGTGCTTCAGATTCTTTTTTCTTTCCTGGTGACCTAGTTTTTTCTGCGGACTGGTCTTTCTGGTTCTTATCAGACTTTTACTGTCCACCGGGATTTCCAGGATTTTTCCTATTTCTTCTGCAAGTATCTGTGCCTGATTATATCCTCTTTTTCTCTTTCTTGAAGGATGCAACGGTACCGGCATAATAATATCCGGCCTCCATCTTTCTATTTCTTTTTGGAATTCTTTTACAAGTTCCTGACTATATAATATTCCGTATCTTCTTTGGTTATGGTACTTAAATTGATAAACAGACTGATTTACGGGGTTTTTGTGGTTCCACAAACTCAATCCCCGTTCATAATAATGATGTGTATGCATGCAGTCATAACAGTATTCCTGCTCTACACTACGGATCTGTTTTCCACATTGCATACACCTTGGTTCTCTGACTTTCAGTAGTTCCAGCTTCTTTCTGCATTCTTTGCAGATGCCGTCTCTGCATACTTTTTGGCAGAATGGACAAACTTCCGGCCAGAGCAAAGATATGATTGATTCTTTAATCTTATTGATTTTTTTATGATTCATTTAATTCCCGGATTCGCTCTGCAAGACTCGTATTACGGTTCTGTTGATTCGTATTATGTATCATTTCCTGAAATACACTTTCACTTCCAATCACTGTAACACACTTTCTTGCTCGTGTAACAGCCGTATAAAGCAGATTTCTGTAATATAGCTGTCTTGGTCCCTGTAACAAAGGGATAATAACCGCCGGATATTCGCTTCCCTGGGCTTTATGAATCGTTATAGCATAAGCCAGTTCCAATTCATCCAGCAGATTATACGGATACTTTACCAGCTTCTTTTCATCATACTCAACAGTAACCGTTTCCTCATATGTATTAATTTTACGTATGATTCCCATATCGCCGTTAAAGACACCGATTCCCTTATCGATCGTCATTCCATAGCGGGTAGAAATTTCCCATTCAAGCTGATAATTATTCTTAATCTGCATCACCTTGTCCCCCTCACGAAACAGGTGATCTCCGTATTCTTTTTCCTGTTTTCCAGGTTTCGGCGGATTCAGATATTCCTGTAATATCTTATTGATTCTCTCTACCCCCAACAGTCCTTTTCGCATCGGTGTCAGAACCTGAATATCCGCTTCTTTCGCATTCACAAACTTTGGAAGTTTCTTCTGGATCAATGTAATAATATTGCTGATGATCATATTCGTATCGTCACGTTTTAAGAAGAAGAAATCCATACTTTTATTGTCCAGAACAACCGGTTCTCCCCGGTTGATCTTATGCGCATTCACAATAATATCACTTTCTCCGGCCTGTCTGAATATCTTCGTCAGTTTTACAACCGAAAAGCACTCCGAAGAAATGATATCTTTCAGTACACTTCCCGGTCCTACACTTGGAAGCTGGTTCACATCCCCCACCAGGATCACACGTGTTCCGGGTACGATAGCATTCAGAAGTGCATACATAAGCGGCAGATCTACCATCGACATCTCATCAATGATAACTACATCTGCTTCCAGTGGATTTTCTGCATTCCGCTGGAAGCCCCCGATTGTCTCATCATCCGGATTTCCTGACACTTCCAGAAGACGGTGTATCGTCTGTGCTTCACAGCCGGTTGCCTCAGTCATTCTTTTTGCCGCCCTTCCTGTCGGTGCGGCCAGGTAAATATCCAGCCCTTCACTTTCAAAAAAATGTATCATAGCATTGATCGTAGTCGTCTTACCGGTACCAGGTCCCCCTGTCAGGATCATCAGACCATGCCTTACTGCTTCCATTACAGCAGTCTTTTGCATATCATCCAGATACAACTCTGTATTTTTTTCGATTTTATTAATCCGGCGTATTAAGTTAGCATCTGCAATTTCAAAATCAAGATTAAGATCATGCAGCATTTTTGCTGTATTTAATTCCATATAATAGTAATGAGACGTATATATCCTCATTCCCTGCTCCGACGGCTTCATAACGATCTTTTTTTCCATCGCAAGATCCATCAGGTACTGTTCCATATCCTGAATCTGAACACCAAGCAATTCACTGGTCTCTCTTAACAGTACTTCCTGATACAAATAAATATGTCCATCATTCACGCTCTGCTGCAATGTATAAAAAATCCCACTTCGTATACGAAAATCCGAATCTGTGTGGATTCCAATCTTTGCCGCAATCTCATCAGCAGTCTTAAATCCAACCCCCGGAACATGATCCGCCAGCTGATACGGATTCTCCTCAATCGTGCGGTAAACGTTACGGCCATAATGTTGATAGATTTTCGCCGCAAGCGTCGTTGAAATTCCAAACTTCTGCAGATAGATCATCGCCTGACGCATATCTTTCTTTTCTTCCACCTGAGAAGCAATCTCTCTTGCTTTCCGTTCGCTGATTCCCTTGATTTCCGCCAGTCTCTCCGGCTCTTCTTCTATGATCCGAAAAGTATTTTCTTTAAATTTCTTGACAATTTTTCCCGCCAGCGCGGCTCCGATTCCTTTTATCGCTCCGGATCCTAAATATCTTTCAATTGATATCAGATCCTCCGGTTCACATACTTCCGATTCTTCCACAGCGAATTGAAGGCCATACATCTTATGTGTTGTATAGCCTCCTGTCAATCTTAATAATTCTCCTTCTTCTATAAAATGAAAATTTCCGACACAGGTAACCTCTCCATCCGAATTATTCAGATGGAATACTGTATATCCGTTATCTTCATTTCTGTAAACGATATGTTCTACGTATCCTTTAATCTCTTCCATTCGATTTTATTCACCCTGGTTTTCTAGATACCTTTTCTTTCGCCCATAAATTCTACATATTCTCCAGTACCGATTGCTACAACTTTCATTGGATCATCCGCTGTCATAGTATTAATACCTGTCTTTTCCTCAATCAGCTCTTCCATACCACGCAGCATGGATCCGCCTCCCGTCAGCATAATTCCTCTGTCAAGAATATCAGCGGAAAGCTCCGGTGGAGTTCTCTCTAACACACTGATTACGGCTTCTACAATCTGTCCGGTAGTCTCTCGAAGTGCTTCTTCTGTCTCTGTTGATGTTACCGTAACAGTCTTCGGAAGTCCTGTTACAAGATTTCTTCCTCTGACTTCCAAAGTCTCATCTTCAATCAACGGATAAGTTGTACCGATTTTAATCTTAATATCCTCTGCGGTTCTTTCACCGATCAGAAGATTATGCTTCTTTCTCATATAACGCACAATTGCCTCATCGAAATCATCACCTGCGATCTTAAGTGATGTATTTACAACAGTTCCTCCAAGAGAAATTACCGCAATATCTGATGTCCCTCCCCCGATATCAACAATCATATTACCGCAAGGTTTTGAAATATCGATTCCTGCACCGATAGCTGCTGCAACCGGCTCTTCAATCAGATGAACTTCTCTTGCACCAGCTGCATAAGTAGCCTCCTCAACTGCCTTACGTTCCACTTCTGTTACACCACTTGGGACACAGATACTGATTCTAGGCTTTTTGAAGGTTCTCTTACCTAATGCCTTCTGCACGAAATATTTAATCATTTTTTCAGTTACTGTATAATCTGAAATAACACCCTGTCTTAATGGTCTTACCGCTACAATATTTCCCGGAGTTCTTCTAAGCATCATTCTTGCTTCCTCTCCGATCGCTTTTATCGCATTTGTATCTCTGTCATAAGCTACGACAGAAGGCTCCTTTAATATAACACCTTTTCCTTTTACATATACTAATACACTGGCTGTTCCCAAATCAATTCCAAGATCTACTGACATTCCCAATTCTCCCTTCATCAAGCTGTCTATATCATTATCTTTTGTAAGATATGATCATACGCATGCTATTTTTGAGCATGTTCCCATTATAATCAAAATTATTTAAAATAAAAAGACCCATTTTGCTTAAATCTTTGTGAAGCTTTTTACATAAATATTACAATATGACGAATCTGCCCGAAGAGATGAACAAAATGTCATATTTCTACCTTCCTAACATCGGTTTTATATACTTTCCTGTATAAGACACAGGACTTTCTGCTACCTCTTCCGGTGTCCCGCTTGCGATCACGGTTCCACCTTTGTCACCGCCTTCCGGTCCGATATCAATAATATAATCTGCAGTTTTTATAACATCCAGATTATGCTCTATCACAATAACCGTATTACCATCAGCTGTCAGTCTGTGCAGAATCTCTGTCAGCTTATGCACATCAGCAAAATGCAGTCCTGTCGTCGGCTCATCCAGAATATAGATTGTCTTTCCTGTACTTCTCTTACTCAGTTCCGTTGCCAGCTTGATACGCTGTGCTTCTCCTCCGGACAGCGTCGTGGACGGCTGTCCCAGACGGATATAAGAAAGTCCGACATCATATAAAGTCTCCATCTTTCTGCGGATGCTTGGTACATTTTCGAAGAAATGCATAGCTTCTTCTACTGTCATATCCAGCACATCATAAATGCTTTTGCCTTTATATTTTACTTCCAGAGTCTCTCTGTTATAACGTTTTCCCTTACATACTTCACATGGAACGTAGACATCCGGCAAGAAATGCATCTCGATCTTGATGATTCCGTCTCCGCTGCAGGCTTCGCAGCGTCCTCCTTTGACATTAAAGCTGAATCTTCCTTTTTTATAGCCTCTTGCCTTCGCATCCGGTGTTGCTGCGAACAGATCTCTTATGAGGTCGAATACTCCCGTATAGGTTGCCGGGTTAGATCTAGGCGTACGTCCGATCGGAGACTGGTCGATATTGATAACTTTATCTAATTGATCCAGTCCTTCAATGCCTTTATGTTTGCCCGGAATAGTTCTTGCACGATTCAGGTCTCTTGCCAGACGCTTGTAAAGGATCTGATTCACCAGCGAACTTTTTCCCGATCCGGACACACCCGTTACACAGGTCATTACGCCAAGCGGGAAGCTGACATCAATGTTCTTCAGGTTATTTTCCTGTGCTCCGAGTACTTTCAACCATCCGGTTGGTTCTCTTCTTGTCTCCGGAACCGGAATCTTGATTCTTCCGCTCAGATAGGCTCCGGTTACAGATTTTTCATTCTGCATGATTTCTTCTGCATTTCCCGTTGCAACCACTTCGCCGCCGTGCTCTCCCGCGCCCGGACCGATATCCACAATAAAATCCGCTTCTCTCATCGTATCCTCATCATGCTCGACTACGATTACGGAATTACCAAGGTCACGCAAATGCTTCAATGTGCCAAGTAATTTATCATTGTCTCTCTGATGCAAACCGATACTTGGCTCATCCAGAATATATGCTACACCTACAAGTCCGGAACCGATCTGAGTCGCCAGACGAATTCTCTGTGCTTCTCCGCCGGACAGTGTTCCAGTTGCTCTTCCAAGTGTCAGATAGTTCAGTCCGACATCCATCAGAAACTGGATTCTGGAATTGATCTCTTTCAGGATCTGTCCGCCGATCAGCATCTGATGATTCGTTAGCTTCAATTCTTTCAGAAATGCCTGCAGTTTCTCGATCGACATTCCTGTCAGTTCTGCAATATTCTTATCTCCTACCGTAACAGCCAGTGCTCCCGGCTTCAGACGCTGTCCCTTGCAGGCATGACACGGTGTAATATTCATGAATTCTTCATATTCCGCTTTCATAGTTTCCGAACCAGTCTCCCGGTAACGGCGTTCTACATTCTTGATCAATCCTTCAAACGCAACATCGTAGACACCTTCTCCACGCTGTCCCTTATAATATACTTTAACTTCTTTTCCATTCGTTCCATGAAGCAGAACATCGTGAATTTCTTTCGGATAGTCTTCAAATGGAGTGTCCAGCGAAAAATCGTATTCTTTGCTTAATGCATCCAAAATTGCATAAGTGAAGCTTTTTTTGTCTGTGCAGGACTGCCATCCCATAACTGTAATGGCACCTTCGCTGATGCTGAGACGTTTGTCCGGGATCATCAGATCCTCATCAAATTCCATCTTATATCCAAGTCCGAAACATTCCGGGCACGCTCCAAATGGATTGTTGAACGAAAAGCTTCTCGGTTCAATCTCTTCGATACTGATTCCGCAGTCCGGGCATGAAAAACTTTCACTGAACTGAACCGGCTCTCCGCCGATCACATCTACGGTCATCAGTCCCTCTGCCAGATTCAGTACATTTTCAATGGAGTCGGTCAGACGCTGTTCGATGCCTTCTTTTACTACCAGACGGTCTACCACAATTTCAATATTGTGCTTGATATTCTTATCCAGCTTAATCTCTTCTGAAAGTTCGTACATATTACCGTCAATTTTGACGCGGACATAACCGCTCTTCTTGGCACGATCCAGTAATTTGGCATGGGTTCCTTTTCTTCCTCTTACAACCGGGGCCAGAAGCTGGATCTTAGTTCTCTCCGGCATTCCCATGATTTGTTCTACCATTTGGTCAACCGTCTGCTTTTTGATCTCGCGGCCACATTTCGGACAGTGCGGTATTCCGACTCTTGCGTATAATAAACGGAAATAATCATAGATTTCCGTTACGGTTCCTACGGTGGATCTTGGGTTACGGTTCGTAGATTTCTGGTCAATGGAAATCGCCGGGGAAAGCCCCTCGATGCTTTCTACGTCCGGCTTTTCCATCTGTCCTAAGAACTGTCTTGCATAAGAGGACAGGGATTCCATGTATCTTCTCTGCCCTTCCGCATAGATTGTATCAAATGCCAACGATGATTTTCCCGAACCACTGAGTCCAGTCAGAACTACCAGCTTATCTCTTGGTATATCTACATCTATATTCTTCAGATTATGCTCATTGGCTCCTCTGATTTTGATATATTGTCTTGAATCTTTTTCCTGTGACATGTGAGTATATACTCTCCTTTTTCTATATCTTTATTTCCTGCAGTGTCTTTTTAAGCTCAATTAACTTATCTCTGAGTTCTGCTGCCGCCTCAAAGTTCAGGTCTGCCGCTGCTTTCTTCATCTGTTTTTCCAGTTCTTTGATCAGTTTCTCTAATTCCTTCTCGCTCATAGATTCCGGATCTTTTTCCATCTGCACTTCAGAGGCTGCCACCTTCTTGGATACAGCGATCAGATCTCGTACCGCTTTCTGGATTGTCTTCGGTGTAATGCCATGTTCCTCATTATATGCCATCTGCACTTCACGTCTTCTCTGCGTCTCATCCAGTGCCGCACGCATAGAATCTGTGATCGTATCTGCGTACATGATGACATGTCCTTCTGCATTACGCGCTGCACGGCCGATGGTCTGGATCAATGATGTCTCGGAACGCAGGAATCCTTCTTTATCTGCATCCAGAATTGCAACCAGTGTGATTTCCGGAATATCCAGACCTTCTCGCAGAAGGTTGATACCAACCAGTACGTCAAATACATCCAACCGCATATCCCGCACGATCTCGGTACGTTCCAGTGTATCAATATCCGAATGCAGGTAGCGCACGCGGATTCCCAGCTCTCTCATATAGTCAGTAAGGTCTTCTGCCATACGTTTGGTCAGTGTTGTTATCAGTATTTTGTGCTTATTGGCAATCTCTTTATTCACTTCTCCGATCAGATCATCAATCTGTCCTTCTACCGGACGAACTTCCACTTCCGGATCGAGAAGACCTGTCGGACGAATTACCTGCTCGGCTCTTAACAGTTCATGTTCTTCTTCATATTTGCCCGGTGTTGCAGATACAAACATGACCTGATCGATCTTGCTTTCAAATTCGTCAAAGCTAAGTGGTCTGTTATCCAGTGCTGACGGCAGACGGAATCCATATTCTACCAGTGTACGTTTTCTGGACTGGTCTCCATGATACATGCCGCCAATCTGCGGAACCGTCTTGTGCGACTCGTCGATCATAATAATAAAATCATCCGGGAAATAATCCATCAATGTGTTCGGCGGCTGTCCCGGTGCAAGTCCCGCTAAATGTCTTGAATAGTTCTCAATTCCCGAGCAGAATCCTGTCTCACGCATCATTTCTATATCAAAATTCGTACGTTCTGCAATCCTCTGCGCTTCCAGAAGCTTGCCTTCCGATTTGAAATATTTCACCTGTTCTTCCAGTTCAATCTCAATATTACGAATCGCTTTCTCCATACGTTCTTTCGGGACAACATAGTGAGAAGCCGGAAATATCGCAATATGATTCAGCGTATTTTTCACTTCACCGGTAAGCATGTCTATTTCCGAAATCCGGTCAATCTCATCTCCGAAAAATTCCACTCTAATAGCAGTATCGCCACGGTCTGCCGGTACAATCTCTACCGTATCTCCCCGTACTCGGAATGTTCCGCGCTTGAAATCCATGTCATTTCTGTCATATTGAATGTCTATCAGCTGGCGCAACACTTCATCACGGTCTTTCTCCATACCCGGACGGAGCGATACCATCATCTGTTCGAAGTTTTCCGGTTCACCAAGACCATAGATACAGGAAACACTGGCAATTACGATCACGTCTCTCCGCTCGATCAATGCTGCTGTTGCCGATAATCTCAGTTTATCAATTTCTTCGTTTACAGAAGAATCTTTCGCAATGTATGTGTCTGAGGATGGGACGTAGGCTTCCGGCTGGTAGTAGTCGTAGTAGGAGACAAAATATTCCACTGCGTTCTCAGGGAACATCTCCTTGAACTCTCCGTACAACTGAGCTGCTAACGTCTTATTATGAGCGATGACAAGTGTCGGCTTCTGTAATTGCTGAATCACATTTGCCATCGTAAAAGTTTTTCCAGAACCCGTAACCCCTAGTAAAGTCTGGCATTGATTGCCTTCCTTGAACCCTTTCACAAGCTCTGCAATCGCCTGTGGCTGGTCTCCGGTTGGCTCATATGGGGCTTTTAATTTGAACTCATTCATGGTAAATCCCTCCATTTGTGACTTTT
>OFLY01000285.1_pt1 | contig 43262 bp, 39 predicted proteins | sample 1541161 | NCBI WGS metagenome assembly OFLY01 (sample SAMN04209247, study PRJEB22552) | human gut metagenome | biome: gut; material: feces | host: Homo sapiens | place: USA: Oklahoma | reverse complement strand
ACCGGTCCGCAGAAAATGCAAATCGTGCGAAAACAGAATTCCTTTCCAATATGTCTCATGATATCCGGACGCCAATGAATGCGATTGTGGGTCTGACGGCAATCGCAGGAGCAAATGTTGAGAACAAGGACAGAGTCATTGAATGCCTCGGCAAGATCACAGAATCCAGCCGCCATCTGCTGGGGCTGATCAATGAAGTATTGGATATGGCACGTATTGAAAGTGGAAAAATGACACTGGCACAGGAAGATTTCAATCTGTCAGAGCTGGTAGATAATCTTATTACGCTTATGGAACCGGTGCTTGATGAACATAAACATAATTTTGATATACACATCAATCGTATTGAACATGAGGCTGTCTGTGGTGACAGCTTGAGGATTCAGCAGGTATTTGTGAATCTGATGAGTAATGCGATCAAGTATACACCGGACGGTGGAAATATTACTTTTTCGATAGAGGAAAAACCCAATGGATTTTCAGAACTCGGATGCTATGAATTTACGATTGAGGATAATGGAATCGGTATGTCACCGGAATTCCAGAAAATCATGTTTGATCCTTTCAGCCGTGCAGATGACCACCGGACAACCAGAGTTCAGGGAACCGGTCTTGGAATGGCAATCAGCAGAAATATTGTGAACCTGATGAATGGCACTATTAAAGTGGACAGTACCTTGCACAAGGGAACTAAAATCACAGTAACAATTTATCTGGAGCTTCAGAAAAAAGAAAAAGAACAGGACAGAGATCTGATGAATCTGCCGGTTCTGGTTGTGGATGATGATAAGACATGCTGTGAAAGTACAATTGCCACACTGAAAGAAATCGGTATTACAGGTGAATGGGTTCTTTCTGGCAAGGAAGCTGTTGAACGTTGTTATGCACGTCATGAGTTGAAAGATGATTATTTTGCTGTTATCCTGGACTGGAAGATGCCGGAGATGGATGGTATAGAAACTGCCAGACAGATTCGGAAAAGGATCGGGAAAGAGATTACCATCATTGTACTGACATCCTATGAATTCAGCAAAATTGAAGAAGAGGCAAAGGCGGCAGGTGTAGATGCTTTTATTGCAAAACCGCTGTTCCGTTCCCGGCTGACGGCTACACTGCGGCAGTTTACTTCAGGCAGAAAAGAAAATACAGCGAGAAATGATCTGGAGAAACTGTCAGAAGCAGATTATACAGGAAAAAGGATTCTGCTGGTTGATGATAATGAGTTGAACAGAGAAATTGGTGTTGAAATTTTGCGGATGACAGGGGCAGAAGTAGAAACAGCAGAAAATGGAAAAATCGCAGTTGAAAAAGTGGAAGCCTCTCCGAAAGGTTCGTATGATCTTATTTTTATGGATATCCAAATGCCTGTCATGAATGGTTATGAGGCAACTGCAGCAATCAGGAGCCTTCCGGGTGAAAAGGGAAAAGTGCCTATTGTTGCCATGACTGCCAATGCTTTTGCAGAAGATGTACAGTTGGCCAAAAATACAGGCATGAATGGACATATCGCGAAACCGCTGGATATGAATAAGCTGAAAGATGTTCTGGGAAACTGTCTGTAATTGCCTTTCCGGATGCATGGGGAAAGCAGCTGGGAAACATAGAGAGGGCTTTGTTATGACAGAAACTAAATATATATATTTCCGAAGCAACCGCAGTCCATGACAGTTTTGGCTTTCATAGTCGTGCTGATCATTTTGTTTCTTGTCCTGATTGTAATGGTACATATGAGAAACAGAAAATTAAAAGTATACTGGAAGAACAGATGGCAGAAAGACAACTTCTGGATAAGATGTCTGCAGATTCCACGGCTGTCTATTATTCACAAGCACACGAAGCAAAACCCGGGAGATTGTGACTTGGAGATCGAGCGGGCGGTACTTCGGTTTGAGCACATGGAAAGCGTAACGTTTGAGAACAGAAGTCCGATTGAAAACGGTAATCCGGCCGGAGAACAGATCGTGCTTGAAGGTGCCAATGCGGTAAAGGAAATGCTTTCCGGCTTGGTATGAGACTTAAAGCGGTACGGCTTTTCTGCAAGGTAAATTGATAACGCTGGCAAAATGTTGACAACATAATACCAATCTATTATAATAAAACGCGGCTTTATTCGTATTTGTGTTTTTTGTTGTGATAGGGGGATAAAATGTTAAAAACCGTCCTGCTCCAGAAAATAAAACCGTACCGTCGGGTAAATAAAAAAGGCTTCACGCTTATGGAAATGCTGATTGTCGTGGCTATCATCGCGATACTCATTGCGGTCGCGATTCCGGTTTTCAGCGCACAGCTTCATAAGGCAAGGGTCGCAACGGACTGGGCGAACCTGCGGTCGTTTTACGCCGACATACAAACGGATTATATGACAACAGGGAAGCAAAACCCGAAAGTCCCCGTAGGTTGGCACACAAACCCAGCTTACGACTGGCATTCGGTGACGTTTTTGAACGGACAGAAAGTCAAAATGAAAGCAGGCTTCTGCGCGGTGAATTTTAAAGAAGATGAGGGTTATTCGATCGTATACGAGTGTAACGACAGGCACCCAGCGTGCCATCTCAGCCTGCCTGCACAATAATATCTTGTTTAGAAGACTTTGTGCATTTTATGTGCAAAGTTTTTTTGCGGAAAAGCAAACCTTAAAAACATAAACCAAGAAAGGAGTCGCAAAATCCCCCCTGTAACCGCGTTTTTGTTATTGTTCTCGATTCCCTCGGCACGGCTTTCGGAGCTGCTATAAAAGATGCCTTTTTCGTAGTATCCGTCAAGCAAAAAAGAGAGTTCTGCTGGAGGTTTTCTACTTTTTCCTCTACACTGGAGGAAAAGGGGGAGATGCTTTTGGAACGACCGGTATTCAGCTTTTTTTCAAAACTTATTATGCCGTTGTTTTACGATAAAAAGTTTTTGCGTGGCCGCTGGTTTGAGGAATCCAGTCTCGGCTGGACATGGTGCTGGCGAAACTTGTGGATGCAGAAGGTAAAGGGCATCAATCGCGATATTCCGTTCCCGGTTTCTTTCCGCAATGAAGTAAGCAGCGCGGAAAATCTGATTTTCGACCCGGATGATATGAACGATTTTAACGCGTTCGGCTGCTATTTTCAGAATTTCGCCGCCAAAATCGTCATTGGCAAAGGCAGTTATATCGCGCCGAATGTCGGTCTTGTCACGGCGAACCATGTGCTGACCGATTTGGAGCAGCATCAGCCCGGCAAAGCCCCGGGGCCTCAAATTGCTCTGTAAGGCGATTTGTTTCGGGATTGAAGAAATCAATCATTTTAACCGTATTTTCAAATCCATCGTGGGCGTTTCGCCCACCCAATACCGTTCTGCAAACCGCGAGGAAGCGCAGAACTGATTTGATTTTTGTAAAACTGTTTTGGGTTGACACGGTGAAAAAAAGCAGTATATAATAATAGAAAAATATTGCGAAGCAGAAGGTTTTGTGAACCATCTGCTATCCTGCCAAACTCTGTCTCTCAAAATCAAAACACAGCTCACCCGCATCACGGAAAGCCGGAAAACGCATCCGGCAGAGAACTTCCCCGAAGACGACCTCGAAAAGCTCCGAAAATATCTCATCGCCGAAATTCAAAAGTGAGGGAAAATATGAAAGGCCCAAAAACGCTCTACGTCTCCGATTTAGACGGCACCTTGCTGCGCCGCGACCAAACCGTCTCGCCGTTCACGGCGGAAACGATCAACACGCTGACGGCGCGCGGCATGCTGTTTTCCTACGCCACGGCGCGCTCGCTCGTCACCGCGAAACAGGTCACCAAGGGGCTCAACACGCACTTTCCGCTCATCATCTATAACGGCGCATTCGTGCGTGATAACGTCACAGAGGAAATTTTGCTCGCAAATTACTTTGACGCTTCCGTGTACGCGGTTTTAGATGAACTCTTCAAGGCGAATATCTACCCCATCGTGTACGCAAATGTGGACGGCAGAGAACATTTTTCCTTTATCTATGAAAAGTGCACACCCGGCTTGAAGGGCTTTGCCGATACCCGCGTAAACGACCCCCGTACCCGCGAGGTGTATACGACAGAAGCTCTCACGCGCGGCGATCTTTTCTACATCACCTGCATCGGCGACCCGCAAAAACTCGCGCCATTTTACAAAAAATACCGCGAAACCTACCACGTCGTCTACTCCAAAGATATTTACTCCGGCGAGCAGTGGCTCGAGATCATGCCGAAAACCGCCTCCAAAGCGAACGCCGTCCGCGAGCTGAAGGAGAAGCTCGGCTGCGAAAAGCTCGTCGTCTTCGGCGACGGCAAAAACGACCTTGATATGTTCCACGCTGCGGACGAAGCTTACGCCGTTCAAAATGCCGACAAAGAACTGAAAGCCGCCGCCACCGCCATCATCGGCGGCAACGACGAAGACGGCGTAGCCAAATGGCTTTTGGAGCACGCAATTTTTTAAATCCCGGAGGAAAATATGTATATTTATTACCCAAGCTGTAACTTTAGCGCTGCAAGTCCCGCAACAGCAAAAAAAGTCAAAGCGTATTTTGAAAAGCAAATGCCGGTTGCCGGCTGCTGCCGCGTCGATAAAAGAGTGATTTCCCCTGCGGATATCGCGCTTTACATCTGTCAGGCATGCCGCGAAACGCTCGAAGACAAAGTGAAAACGCAGTCGATGTGGGAATATCTCGATGCCTTAAAAGATTTCAACTTTCCGAACCTAAACGGTCAAAAATTCTATGTGCAGGATTGCTGGCGCGACCGCAATCACCCGGAGATCCACGAAGCCGTGCGCAGCCTTTTAAAGAAAATGCACGCGGAAGTGATAGAGATCGAGCATAACCGTGAAAAATCCATATTCTGCGGCAACCTGCATTACGAAACGGATGATCCGCGTCTCCAAAACTACCCGAACACTCCACTGTACAAGCTGCCCGAAGACCTGCAAACCTCTCTCATGCAGCATTATGCCGCGCAGTTTGACCCCAAAATCCCGGTGCTGTGCTACTGCAATCGCTGTTATGAATGCCTTCGCATGGGCGGTGCAACCGCCGTTCACCTGCTCGATATCGCTTTTTCTGAAATGTAAAGACAGATTTGTTTCCTTTCAGACAGGAAACGAACCGCAAAATCGCCTATACTGAATACAGCGACAGAGGAAAGGGGAGAGCGTAAATGGAGTGGCTGACGATCATCAAGGATGCGATCGAGTACATGGAGCAAAACCTGCTCACCGTCACGGGCCCGGAGGAGGTCGCAAAGCACGCGCACATCTCAACGATCTACCTGCAGCGCGGCTTTCAGGTCTTAACGGGCTACACGCTCGGCGAGTACATCCGCAACCGCCGTCTGTTTGAGGCCGGCTTAAAGCTCACGCAGACCGACGAAAAGGTCATAGACATCGCGCTCGAATACGGTTACGAAACGCCGGAAAGCTTCACAAAGGCATTCACACGCTTTCACGGCACGACGCCGATCGAGGTGCGCCGCGACCGCTCCAAAATGCAGCTTTTTCTCCCGTTTCATGTCAGCATCAAGATTCAGGGAGGCAGTAAAATGAATTACACCGTAGAAAAAACAGAAGCATTCACCGTCATCGGCTTCGAGCGCCTGTTCTCGTTTGAGACATCGTATAAGGAAATCCCCGATTTCTGGGCGGAAATGTACAAAATCCACGCGCCGAACATCCTCGCGGGCAAGGGCCCGAAAACCGAAGTTGAGCACGCCATCATGGAAAACTACATCGGCGAATTCGGCGTCTGCATTGAGGATGCGCCTGCGCCCGGCAAGTTCCGCTACATGATCGCGGGCCCATATCAGGGCGGCAAGGTGCCGCAGGGCATGAAGCTCTACACTGTGCCCGCAAACATGTGGGCAAAATTCGCGTGCGTCGGCGCGCTGCCGAACGCCATGCAGAGCGTGAACACCAAGATCTGGAGCGAGTGGCTGCCCGGCAACAAGGAGTACGACCTTGCCGGCAAGTACAACATCGAGTGGTATTCCGCAGACGGCGACCCGGACAGCACCGACTACGAGTCCGCTATCTGGATCCCCGTTATCCCGAAAAAGTAAAATCTTATCACGCCATAAGAAAACTGCCCTGCCGATGCGCAAAACGGCAGGGCATCTCCTATTTTATGTCGGTTCCCGGGTAAAACCGTGCCAAAATTTCGTCAACCGTCATGCCGCCTTCCGCAAGCGTTATGGCGGCCGCTTGACTCATGCCCACGCCGTGCCCATAGCCGAGCGTCGTAAATGTGAACGCGCCGTTTTCATACATCACCGTAAAACTCGCGCTGCGTAAGCCGAGCATCTCCCGCACATGCACGCCTGTCATTTCCACCCCGCAGACCGTAAGCTTTTCCACATATCCCGTGTCAAAATATTGAATATCCGAGAACCATTTTTCCGGCGCATCGTCAAATGAAATTTCCGAGAAGGCGGCTCGTATTTCGTCTTCCGTAAACGTTGCCGCGCTCTGAAACCCCTGCGCCAAAAGGTCGCTCGGGCACGCCACAGCGGTGAGGTACGGGTAGCTTTTTTCCGGCCACACGTTCTCAAACGGCTGCGTGCACCCGGCAGAAATCGCAAAATAACACGCATCGATCGGCTCGTTTTCAAAATAAATTTCTTTGTTGAGCACCGATAAGCACAGCGCCCGCACGCGGTTTTGTTCTTCGTCCGTCAGCCCCGCATCAACCGTGTAGATGCTCTTTTCCGCGCTGTCACAGGTAAAATCAAAATCTTTCCCCGTGTTTTCCCGCCGCTTGCGGTCATAGAGCGTGTGTATCGCGATGATTTGTGCCTTTAACGCCTCGTCGGGGGCAGAAACAGCCATCTCACACGGCAGCGCCCCGCAGAGAAAATCCAGTTCGTTCACTGTGCGGACCGTCTCTGTTGCCGTGTCGTAAATGCGAAAAACAGATTCACTTTTTGTCGTGCCGCTCTCCGCAAACAGCAGCGGCGTTACCGCACAAAACAGATACAGCGCACCCAAAAACGCGAAAAACCTGCGTACCGGCCATTTTGATTTCAGCTTCATTTTACACCTCAAGATGAAAAAACTTATCGTCACTCATGCAATATTTTGTGCTAAATTTATTTTTTATAGAATAAATCAAGATAAAAATGAAAGATATTGAGTTTTGTAATTCAAAAATGCTTGACGAAACCGCAACTCTGCGCTATTATGTATCTACTACGCGAAAATGTGCGGAACGCAGTGCGAAGAGCCGCGCAGGAAAGGATGAGCAGTTTTGGAAAGATTGATAAACGAAAGTGCAAGCAGCACAACGGTCAGCGAGCTTTGCGCCGAGTATCGTGCCAATAACCAGATTACAAAGGATGAATACGAGCTTTACCACGTCAAACGCGGCCTGCGCAACCGCGACGGCACCGGCGTCATGGCCGGTCTTACGCACGTCTGTAACGTGCACGGCTACCTCATCAGCGACGGCGTGAAGATTCCGGATAGCGGCCGCCTCACATACCGCAGCATGAATGTTGTGGATATCATCAACGGCTGCCGCGCGGAAGGCCGTTTCGGCTTTGAAGAAGTCGTGTGGCTTTTGATCTTCGGCAAGCTGCCCGATGAACGCCAGTATAACCGCATCTGTCAGCTTCTTTACGAAAACCGCGAGCTGCCGGAATACTTCCCCGAGGACGTCATTATGAAAAACCCGTCGCGCGACGTGATGAATAAGCTCGCGCGTGCCGTTTTGACGCTCTATTCCTACGATGACGACCCGGACGATCTCTCACTCGAAAATAACATGCGCCAAAGCATCTCGCTCATTGCGCGTATGCCGGCCATCATGACGTATGCCTATCAGGTCAAGCGCCGCCATTACGATAAACAGACCATGTTTTTCCACCCGTTCGAGCCGCAGCACAAAACGGCGGAGGCGATTTTGAATGCCCTGCGCGAGGATCGCCAATTCACGCACGAGGAAGCCCAGCTGCTCGACCTTTGCATGGTGCTCCACGCAGAGCACGGCGGCGGTAACAACTCCACATTTACCACGCGTGTGCTTTCCTCCGCGCAAACGGATATCTACTCCACCATCGCCGCAGCTATCGGCTCCCTGAAGGGCTTCCGTCACGGCGGCGCGAACCACAAGGTACGCCAGATGATGACGGACATCATGCAGAATGTGCAGCACTGGGACAGCGATGACGAAGTGGAAAACTACCTCGAGCGCATTTTGCGCCGCGAGGTGGGGGACAAGAGCGGCCTCATCTACGGCATCGGTCACGCCATTTACACATTGTCCGATCCGCGTGCCGTCGAGCTCAAAAAACAGGCGCGTTCCCTCGCCGCCAAAACCGGCTACGCCGACCAGTTCGCGCTGTATGAGCGCATCGAGCGCTTAGCGCCGGACGCGTTCCATAAAGTTACGGGGAACGAGAAAGTAGTATGCGCCAACGTCGATTTTTATTCCGGGCTCGTCTATGAGATGCTCGGCATTCCGGAGGATCTCTACACGCCCATGTTCGCCGTTTCGCGCATCTCCGGCTGGTGCGCCCACCGCATCGAGGAGCTCACAACGGGCGGCCGCATCATCCGCCCGGCGTACCGCGCGCTGCCCACCGGTCAGACCTACATCCCGCTCAAGGACCGTCATTACGATGCAAAGTCCGTTTTGTAAATAAAACGGCATAAAAGCCCAAAACGGCTTGCTTTTTGCCGTTGTTGCCCGTATAATCAAATTCAGAAAGCAGCAAGGTGTGTGCGATGGCCCTGTCTTCGCCCGCACCTTTCCGTTTGCATGATTCCATTAAATCTCGTTTCTCTACGAAAGGAAGAGGGGGTAAAATCCATGAAAGCACCCATCACATTTGCCATCGCCGGCTTCGGCGACCGCGGCAGCACATACGCTTCCATGCAGAAGCTTTTCCCGGACCGCATGAAGGTCGTCGCCGTGGCGGATATCAACCCGGAAAAGGTACAGAAAGCGAAAGAGCTCTACGGCATCAAGGATGAGCTTTGCTTCACGAGCGCAGAGGAAATGCTCGCGCAGGATAAGCTTGCCGATGTCATGGTCGTTTCCACCATGGATCGCCAGCACGTCAATCACGCCATTCCGGCGCTTGAAAAGGGCTATAATATCCTGATGGAAAAGCCGATCTCCCCGGATCTTCAGGAGTGCAAGCGTATCATCGAGGTTGCAAAGCACTGCCCCGGCAAGATCATCGTATGTCATGTTCTGCGCTATACCACGTTCTATAATACATTAAAGTCCATTCTCGACAGCAAAAAGATCGGCGATGTCGTCTCCGTCTGTGCAAACGAGAACGTCGGCTACTGGCATCAGGCGCACTCCTTTGTGCGCGGCAACTGGCGCAACAGTGACCAGACAAGCCCCATGATTCTCCAGAAGTGCTGCCACGATATGGATATCTACACCTGGCTGCTCGGCAAAAAGTGTAAGGCCATTTCCTCCGTCGGCGATACGCACCTCTTCAAAAAGGAGTGCGCACCGGAGGGCGCAACGCCGTACTGCCTCGGCGGCTGCAAAGCGAAGGAAAACTGTAAGTTCGACGCCGAGAAGATCTACATCACGAACCCCGCAACGGGCATCCGCAACGGCAATACGTGGATGGCGGGCGTTGCCTGCGGCGTGAACCCCACCGAAGAGCGCACCTATGAAGCACTGAAAAACGGTCAGTACGGCCGCTGCGTCTATATGTGCGACAACAACGTCGTCGACCACCAGCAGACGAACCTCCTCTTCGAGGACGGAACCACCATGAGCTTCACCATGTGCGCGTTCACCGAAAAGTGCTACCGTTATTTCAAGGCCATGGGCACGAACGGTGAGATCGAAGCCGATATGCTCTCGAATAAAATTCACGTCCGCGTCTTCGGCGAGCCGGAAGAAATCATCGATGTCAAGCTCCTTGCAAACGACCTCAAGGGTCACGGCGGCGGCGACAGCGGCATCGTCAACGACTTCCTCGATATGCTCATCAACGAGACCGAAGCCACCGAGCGCACCACAACGCTGGAGCACTCCCTCGAAAGCCACTTCATGGCGCTCGCAGCCGAAGAATCCCGCCTCCGCGGCGGCGAGCTCATCAACATGGATGCGTTCAAAAACGGCAAGTAATTTAACAATCTTAACATAAAAAGTCCTGCACGCATTATAAGCTGTGCAGGACTTTTAACTATATTCAATTTAATATTTCATCACAAATACGCGTCCACAACGGCCTGCGTCTCATCGCGCTTTGCTTCCATTTCCGCCACAAGGTGGAACTGGTTGCGTGCGCGGTCTAAGTTGTGCTGCGGGTACTTCGTCTTAAAGTACACATCGCCGTTCAGGTAGTCCGCAAGGAAGCGGATGCCCACCTCAAACGTCATCAGCTTCGCGCCGTCCGGCAGCGTGCGGATTTCCGTCTCGGTCAGCGCCTTGCCGGCTTCGCCGAGGAAGCCTTCCGTGTACGCCTTAAAGAGCGGCACGCTGAAGTGCACCTTCGTCAGATCGGTTTCGTCCTCCGCACCGGTGGAAGCACCCGCGCGGATGGAATCACCGAAGTCAAACGCCGCAAGGCCCGGCATCACCGTGTCAAGATCGATGACGCACACCGCGTCACCCGTCGCGTTATCGATCAAAACGTTGCTCATTTTCGTGTCGTTGTGCGTCACCTTCAGCGGCAGCTTGCCCTCCTCAAGCAGGTTCATCAAAAGCCCGCAGTCCGTTTCGCGTGCCTTTGCAAATTCCAGCTCGGCCGCAACATTCTTTAAGCGCCCGGCTTTATCCTCACGTACCGCGTCCATCAGTTGCCGGAAGCGCGCCGGGGTGTCGTGAAAGTGCGGGATGACCTCGTGCAGCGTCTCCGCCGGGTAATCAGAGAGCATGTTCTGAAACGCACCGAACGCCGCGCCGGATTTTTTCAGCATCTCCGGAGATTCCGCAAAGTCATACGCCGTTGTGTTCTCCAAATTGATCGTCGAGCGCCAGTAGTTGCCCTCACTGTCGATATAATAATCCTTGCCGTCGTTTGTCTTTAAAACCGTCAGCGTGCCGCGTTTCGGGTCTTTGCCGGCCTTTTCAAGCTTCTCCGCCAAAAATTTCGTCACGTGCACCATGTTGTCCATGATCTCATCCGGGTGTGGGAACACATATCCGTTTACGCGCTGCAAAACAAAGTTGCCCTTTTCCGTGCGCGCCAGAAACGTGTCGTTGATGTGCCCGCCGCCGTACGGTTCAATGGAGCTTACACAGTCGCCGTAAAAATACGCCTTTGCGGCCTCGTTATAAAGAATTCCCTTTTTGTCCGCCATGTTTTATCCCCTTAGAGTAAATTTAAAACCGTCAATTATTGATGATGATGCGCAAGATTTCGGAACCGCCCGCCGCGGAAAGATCCATCGCGCCGCTGTACCGCTCCAAAATGCCGCGTACCACTTCCATGCCGAGCACCTGCGGCTTTTTCGGCTCAAACAGCTTATGTACAAGGTCGTTCACGGAGCTCTTCGTCGCCGGTGTGCGCTTTTTCTGTTTGTTCTGCGCCGAGTACACCGCCTCAAACGTGATGCGGTTTTCCACCGGCAGCGTCGTGATGCGCACGCGTGGCTCCTCTGCGCCGGAGTGCTCCGCGCAGTCGATGGCGTGCGTCAGCATGTCGTTCAGAATCGCGCAGAATTCAATGGTTTTCAGCCGCACCGCGCCAAGTTCCACATTGCTTTCCAAAACGATGCCGCAGTGTGCCGCGTAGGCCGCCTTGCCCGCCAGCACTGCATTCACATACGGGTTTTCGCTGTATCGCTGTAAATACGGATCGTGCAGGACTGTTTCCTCTTTGATGATATTCAGTACGCCTTCGCAGCTGCCGTCCTGCGCCTCAGCCGCGATCTCATGCAAAACAAAATCATGGTGCTCCTGCGCGTTCTTTGCGTTTGTCACGTTGCCCACCATCGCGCGGAAATAATCCGCCTCCGCGCCGAGCAGCTGCTCGCGGTGCTCCGCCGTGCAGGCACTCTCCTGGTACTTTGCCGCGTTAAACGCCGCACGCACCGTAAACGCCAAAACAAGGTACAGCGCCGCTGTCAGAATAAGGCGCTGCGTTACGCTGTTCAGCCCGAAAAAAGTCGGCAAAATTCCATTTGCGCAGAATAAACAGACAACAAGCGCCGCACAAAGCCCCACAGACAGCACCGAAACGCCGCGCTGTGCAAAATAGCGAAACGGGTGTGCCAGCGTCATAAAAGAGAGGAATGTCAGCACAATGTACAGTAAGCTGCCGATGACCGCCGACCATATGCCGTCGCCCGCAAACGGCAGCGCTTTCAAAAGCGTGGTCGTCACGGGAAGCAAAAAGGCGTAATTGCTGATAAGCAGCAAAGATAAGCTCAGCTTCTGCGCCAAATTGTTCGTGTAGAGGAATACCGCCGCAACCAGCAATAAGAGCACATTCATGCCGTTGCCGAATTGCCCCGTCGCGTCGTTAAAGGCAGGGGAGAGCAGCAGATTCAACACAATAGAAAGCACAAACACGCCGCCCGAAACAATGGCCTCCGCCAGCAGCCGAAAGCGGCTGTTTAAAACCGTCAGAAATAAAAGTGCATTGCACAGAAAAACGACCGGTAAAAGCATTTTAAAACGCCTCACTTTTCCAAGTTTGTGTGCGCGAACCCCTAAATCGCACACAATTTTTTTCAGTATACCATATTTGGTCGCTTCTTTCAACAAATTCCACAAAGAAATGTTCCGCAGCACGAATTTTTCGACACTACGGAACACATTTATGCATTATACAATTCTATATCTCTTAAAAATCAACCCATGCGGCGGTTCTGCTTGCCAGTGACTGATTCAATCTCAATGCACCACACACCCGTCGATTTCGGCCCCGTCTCCACGCAGCCGGTTTCCTCTTTTGTCAAACTCGGCACAAAACGGTCGCAAAGCAGGCGCAGCGCACGGCGTTTTTCATCGAAATCGGTTATTTCTGTCACTTTGCCGCGCACCACAGTGGAGGTATAGAGCGTCGTCAGCCCCTTTTCGTAGATCGTCGGGTTTTCCACAAACAGCAGGCAAACCTGCGGATTTTTGCGCAGAGAGTTGACCTTCAGCCCCGCCATTGCGCTGTGGAAGAACAGCTTCTCGCCGTCACGCACCACGTTCAGTGCCACCGCATACGGCGTGCCGTCCGTCGCAATAAGGGAAAGTGTGCCGTAAGCGCAGCGGTCAATGACCGCAAGTGCATCCTCGCGGGAAATCGCGCGGTCGGCGCGGCGCATTTTGGTCATATCCGGTTTTATCATATCCATCAATTCAAAACAACTCCTTGTCTTTTGTTGGCTTTAGTATAGCATTGCATAGTGCCGAAAGCAACCGTTTTCAAAAAACACGCGAATTTTCGACGAGAAATTGCAAAATTTCGCTGTGAAATTGCCAAATTTCGCATAAGCCCTTGTTTTATCCCGGGTTTTACAGTATATTTAATTGGTATGACTTTCGGAAAGGAGCGCAATGGACTGCACGGCAGTCCATATCTGTATATATGGAAAACACAGAAGCAAAAAGAAACATCAAGCTCATCGCGTTCGATCTGGACGGCACCACGCTGCACGGCTTCGCGGAGCTTTCAGAGCGCAACCGCCGCGCCATGGAAAAGGCGAACGACGCAGGCATTCTGGTCGTCCCGGCCACAGGCCGCGTGCGCAATTTTATTCCGCCGTGCCTCACCGAGCTGCCGTTTATCCGCTACGCCATCACCTCAAACGGCGGCGCCGTGTGGGATATTCTGGAAAACAAAGTGCTCTGCACCGATCTCATTCCCACCGAGACCGCGCTCGAAGTGCAGAAAATTTTTGACGATTACGAGCTTTATGTGGAATACTACGTGCACGGGCGCGGCGTTACAAAGCGCGGCAACCCGGATAAAGCCCGCACCATTTTCGGCTTCCCGGAAGAAAAATATTACTTCCTCACAAAAGATTATACGTTCACGGACAACCTCTCCACGTATTTAAAAGAAACGCACGCCGAGCCGGAAAAGATCAATATGATGTTCATTCCGGAAAGCGTCCGCCCGGAAATTCTGACCCGCCTGCAAAAGTTAGGCGGCATCGAGCTCACATTCTCGAACGTCGATAACATCGAGATCAATAAAAAGGGCTGCGATAAGGGCACCGCACTGTATTCGCTCTGCAAGGTCCTCGGCATCGATCCCAAAAACACCATGGCGGCGGGCGATAACGGCAACGATCTCGGCATGCTGAAAGCCGCAGGCTTCGCCGCCGTCGTCGGCAACGGCATAGAGGAAGCGAAAGCGATTGCCGACGCCGTCGTCGCACCGTGTATCGAAGACGGCTTCGCGGAAGCCGTGGAGCGGTTTGCACTGAGATAAAAAGAAAAATATAAAAGCACCATTTGAAAGGAACCAAACTATGCTGAATGTCAACGGGGTCGCCATCAATTTTGATGGTCAGAACCTCTTTTCAAACGTCAATCTCCAGTTTTTGCCGGGCAACTGCTACGGCATCATCGGCGCAAACGGCGCGGGTAAATCCACCTTCCTGCGTATTTTGTCCGGCGATTTAGAGCCCAGTAAGGGCGAGGTCACGTTTGACCCCAAATACAGAATGTCCGTTCTGAAACAGGACCACTTTGCTTACGAAGACCAAACCATTTTTGATACCATCATGCAGGGCAATGCAAGGCTGTATGAGATCGCACAGGAAAAAGACGCGCTGTACGCAAAGCCCGATTTTGATGAAGAAGACGGCAACCGCGCCGCCGAGCTTGAAGCCGAGTTCTCCGAGCTCAACGGTTGGGACGCCGAGACCGAAGCCGCAAAGCTCATGCAGGGTCTCGGCCTCGACAGCAACGATATGTATAACACCATGAGCACTCTGAACCAGACCGAAAAGGTTAAAGTGCTCTTGGCCCGCGCGCTGTTCGGCCAGCCGGATATGATTCTCCTTGACGAACCGACGAACGGCCTCGACGCCAAAGCCATCACATGGTTAGAGGATTTTCTCATTGAGTACGAGGGCACCGTCATCGTTGTCTCCCATGACCGCCACTTTTTAAATAACGTCTGCACCCATATTGTCGATGTCGATTACGGCAAGATCAAAATGTACGTTGGCAACTACGACTTCTGGTATGAGTCGAGCCAGCTCATGCAGCGCATGATGCGCGACCAGAACCGCAAGGCGGAGGAAAAAATCAAGGAGCTCCAGAACTTCATCCAGCGCTTCTCCGCAAATAAGTCGAAGTCCCGTCAGGCGACGTCCAGAAAGAAGCTGCTCGATAAGATCACCGTCGAAGAAATGCCCGCGTCCTCCCGCCGCTACCCGTATGTCGGCTTTACGATGGACAGAGAGCTCGGCAAAGACGTCCTCACCGTCTCGGGCCTTACAAAGACCGTAGACGGCGTAAAGGTGCTTGATAACGTCACGTTCACCGTCGGCCGCACGGATAAAATCGCGTTCACCGCATCAAACGAGTTCGCCGTGCCGACGCTTTTCAAAATCTTAATGGGCGAGCTGGAGCCGGATGCCGGCACATTCAAGTGGGGCGTTTCGACGAGTCAGTCCTATTTCCCGCAGGATAATTCCGCCTATTTCACCGATACGGAAGATTCCATCATCCGCTGGCTCGAGCAATATTCCAAAGACACCACCGAAACGTATCTGCGCGGTTTCCTCGGCAAAATGCTGTTTTCCGGCGAAGACGTCTATAAGCCCGTGCAGGTGCTTTCCGGCGGCGAAAAGGTGCGCTGCATGCTCTCGCGCATGATGATGTTCGGCAGCAATGTACTCCTGCTCGACCAGCCCACGAACCACCTCGACCTCGAGTCCATCACTGCCGTCAACAACGGCCTCATCGATTTCAAGGGTGTTGTGCTGTTCGCATCGCACGACCACGAGTTCACCCAGACCGTCGCGAACCGCATCATCGAAATTCTGCCCGAGGGCGGCACGTTCGACCGTGTTACCACCTACGACGAGTACCTCGAAATGCGCGGCTAAACCCGCAAAGGTCGCGGCTACTTCTCCTAAAGAACGCCCCGAAAAGCTCGAAAAGCTCGTCCGCAGCCTTGGGGCCGACGCATAAAACCGTAAAATTTGACAAAAAAGGCAAATAAGACTGGATTTTCCCGCGGTTCCCCGCTATAATAGAAATAATGTCTTTCTCCGCATAATCTTGCGGAAGAAGAAAACGAAAACGCTCTGAAAGCGTAAAAAAGGGGAATTTGCAAATGGAAATTGCAATTACAGTCTTGCTGCTCATCGTGGGTCTCGTGCTCATCATCAAGGGCGGCGATTTCTTTGTGGATGCCGCATCGTGGATGGCGGAAGCTTCCGGCATTCCGAAGCTTATTGTCGGCGCAACGGTCGTCAGCTTCGCGACCACTTTGCCGGAGCTGCTCGTCTCCATCTTCGCGGCGCTCGACGCACGTGCCGCAGAGGCACTTTCGCCCGGCAGCGGCATCGGCATGGTGGATATGTCCATCGGCAACGCCATCGGCAGCGTCACGGCGAACCTCGGTCTCATCATGGGCATCGCGCTTGTCGCCATTCCTATGGCGATCCGCCGCAAAGATTACATGCTCAAAATGATCCTCATGCTCGTGGCTGCCGCTGTCACCGTATGTTTCTCACTGTTTGATAACGGCGTCGGCATGGTTGCCAGCATTTTGCTTATCATTATTTTCGTCCTTGCCATGTACGACAACATCCACGAGGCCGTCGTCGCCGTCAAGGGCGGGGCAAAGGGTCAGCAGCTCGATGAGCCCGTCACGAAAAAAACCGTCATCACCAATGTTGTCAAGTTCCTCATCGGCGCGGTCGGCACGGTCGCCGGTGCACAGCTCCTTGTCGATAACGGCTCCGCGCTCGCTTCCATGTGCGGCGTTTCGGATCGCGTCATCTCCGTCACCATCATCGCCATCGGCACGTCTCTGCCGGAGCTTGTCACCACGCTCACCGCCATCGCGAAAAAGCAGGGCTCGCTCTCCGCAGGCAACATCATCGGCGCAAATATCATCGATCTGACCTTGATTCTGCCCGTATGTGCGCTCATCTACGGCAGCAAGCTCCCCGCGTCGCCCACCGTCGCCATGGTCGATATCCCGGCATGTCTCATCATCGGCATTCTGTCTGTCGTGCCCACGCTCATCACGAAGAAATTCTCGCGCTGGCAGGGCGTTTTAATGCTCGCCGCCTACGTCGTCTATATCGTGCTCAGCGTCATTGTTATGGCATAACTTGTAACTTTTGTAACGAAAGCTCCGTTTTCAAGAAAAACGGGGCTTTTTTATGCACTTTTCAAATCATTTCCTCTTGACTTTTCAGCGCTCTGTATGCTAAAATGTAACAGAAGTGTAACAAATGTTATTGCTTTGTAATTTTTGAATGTCAGGTGAGAAGCGCATGCAGGCGGCAGAAATGCAGATAAAAACCGAAAACAGTGTTGAGGCAGCAAGCGCCATTCTTCGCACACTGCGTCATGCCGTGCCGGTGCTCTTGGCCTTGCTTATCGCTTTGCTCGCCGCCGCACCCGTTTTGGCGGATGAGACCGATGAAGCGATAACGGATACCGAAACCGTCTCCGCCGAACCGACGGAAGACCTCCGGGACGATTACACCGCCGTCGCCGCGCAGCTGGAAGCCGTCGCGCGCGCAGAGGGCAGAGATATGGCAGATAAAATGCTCAGCACTGCCCTGCACAGCCTCACGGGGACTTCGGTCGATACCGATGACGCCGAAAGCGCCGTTTCCGCCGCGGCTGCGCCCGAGGCCGCAGAACCGAAGACTGTCGTCGTCAACGCCTCCGTGCAGGCGGGCGCCAAGTGGTCTGCAAAGGGCATTCTGCCGTTTTTGGCCGTTGTGCTGCTGGCACTTTTAGGTCTTTCTCTTGCCGTGCGCCCCATGCGCCGCCGTCGTGTGCATTCGGCCCGTGCTTATTGCCCCATGCGTGACCGCACTCTGAATGACACTGCGTTTCAAAGCCGCGCACATTCCACTTTATAAATCCGATCATAAGGAAAAACATACTTTTCCTCTCTTTTCGGCGCCGCTCGGTTCTCGGGCGGCGCTCTTTTTTCGAAAACCCGCGTAAATCCCTTTTTGACATTCCTGAAAATCCCATTTTTAAAAATGCACACAAATCCATCGTCAAACTTTATTCATATTTTACGCAAAAGCGGTTGACAAATCCTGACTTTTTCCGTAAACTGAACTTATTGCGTTTGCATCTAAAACCAAATAAAATCGGCTGTTCCGGAAAGGTCGCTAAAACGGGCAACACACAAAGCGTTGTGTTGCTTTTATCCTGTTCGGAAAAGTGTTCCTGCCGCGGCCGGATCGCGGGCGAAAGCCTGCGGCCGTGAAAAATCCTTTGCGGAAGCAGTACGCATCATGCAGCCGGGGTGTGTGATTCACTAAGACCGCGCAACTTTCGGGGGACAAGGGTCCCACCAAACCGCAAAGGGGATGCTTTCCATGTTAAAACCAATCATCACGCTCAAAGACATTGCAGTATCGTTTGACGGCGAGCAGGTCTTAAAGAACTTCAACCTCACCATCGGTGACGGCGAGTTCGTAACACTGCTCGGACCCTCCGGCTGCGGCAAAACTACGGTTTTGCGCACCATCGGCGGCTTCGTCACACCGGATAGCGGCGATGTCTTTTTTGGTGACGAGAAGATCAATAACGTGCCGCCGCATAAGCGCGCCGTCAATACGATTTTCCAAAAGTACGCGCTTTTCCCGCACCTGAACGTCTATGAAAACATCGCGTTCGGCATGCGTCTCAAAGGTAAGAAAGAAGACGAAATTCAAAAGACCGTCACCGAAATGCTGCATATGGTCAACTTAAACGGCATGGCGCACCGCGGTGTCGGCCAGCTTTCCGGCGGTCAGCAGCAGCGTGTCGCCATTGCGCGCGCCCTCGCAAACGAGCCGAAGGTGCTCCTCCTCGATGAGCCGCTTTCCGCGCTCGATTTAAAGCTGCGCAAGGATATGCAGAACGAACTCAAAAAAATCCAGCAGGCCATCGGCATCACGTTCATTTTCGTCACGCACGACCAGGAGGAAGCGCTCTCCATGAGTGACACGGTCGTCGTCATGGATAAGGGCGAAATTCAGCAGATCGGCTCGCCGATTGACATCTACAACGAACCGAAAAACGCCTTCGTTGCGGACTTCATCGGCGAAAGCAATATCCTCGACGGCACCATGATCGAAGACTACCTCGTCGAGGTCGCCGGTCAGCGCTTCAAGTCGCTCGACAGCGGCTTCGGCAAAATGGCCCCGGTCGACGTCGTCATCCGCCCGGAGGATATCGACATCGTGCCCACCGGCTCCGCCGCCGCACACATCAACGGCGTCGTCACCAGCGTCACGTTTAAGGGCGTACACTATGAGATTATCGTCGATGTTGACGGCTTCAAGTGGATGATCCAGACGACCGACAGCGCCAATGTCGGCGATAAGATCGGCCTTGCGCTCACGCCGGACGACATTCACGTCATGGCGAAGTCCGTTTACTCCGGCACTATGGGCGATTACAGCACGTTCAGTGACGAAATGGAGGAAGCGCTCCAGGAGGAGGGCAGCGAACATGAGGACTAAACTCATCTCTGCCCCGTACACGATCTGGATGACGCTGTTCATCATCGTGCCCATGGGTCTTGTGGCATTCTTTGCCTTTACCGATAAAAGCGGCGCTTTTACGTTAGATAACATCGCGCGCGTCGGCCAGTATTCCAACGTCTTCCTGCGTTCCATCTGGCTTGGCGCACTCGCAACGTTTATTTCGCTTCTGCTTGGCTACCCGCTCGCGTATACCATCGCCAAAGCGGCGCCGAACCGCCAGAGCTTCCTCATTTTGCTCATCATGCTGCCCATGTGGATGAACTTCCTGCTGCGCACCTACGCATGGATGTCCCTCCTTGAGGATAACGGCCTCATCAACAATATGCTCGCCGCCGTCGGTCTGCCGCGCATCCACATGATCAACACCGCGGGCGCAGTCGTCCTCGGCATGGTGTATAACTACATTCCGTACATGATCCTGCCCATTTACTCTGTGCTCACCAAAATCGACAACAGTGTCATCGAAGCTGCGCAGGATCTCGGTGCAAACAACCGCAATGTCTTCCTTAAAGTTGTCCTGCCCATGAGCATGCCCGGTGTCATTTCCGGCGTTACCATGGTGTTCGTGCCCGCTGTTTCCACATTTATTATCTCTAAAATGCTCGGCGGCGGCGGAAACCTGCTCATCGGCGACCTCATCGATATGCAGTTCCTCGGCTCGGCGTATAACCCGAACCTCGGCTCTGCCATTTCACTTGTTCTCATGGTCATCATTCTCATCTGCATGGGCATCATGAACCAGTTCGACAACGGTGAAAATGTGGGAGGAGGTATGATTCTGTGAAAACGGCTTCCAAAGTTTACACGGCGCTCATCTTCATCTTTCTTTACGCGCCCATCATCGTGCTCATCATCTTCTCGTTCAACGATACGGATACCGCAAGCCGCACCCAGTTTTCCGGTTTTACACTGCGCTGGTATCAGCGCCTGTTTGAGGATCGCTATATTCTGGAGGCGCTGCTCAATACATTGATCATCGCCGTCGTTTCCGCGTTTGCTTCCACTGTACTCGGCACCATGGCGGCGGTCGGCATCAACCGCATGAAGCGTATGCCGAAAAAGGTCATGATGAACATCACCAATTTTCCCATGGTCAACCCGGAAATCGTCACCGGTGTTTCCATGATGCTTCTGTTCGTCGCGGCAGTCAGCCTGTTCGGCGGCAAAAGCCTCGGCATGGCGTCGCTCATTATCGCGCACATCACGTTCTGCCTGCCGTATGTCATCCTGTCCGTTCTGCCGAAGCTGCGCCAGATGAACCCGAACCTCTTCGAGGCCGCGCAGGATCTCGGCTGCCCGCCGGTACGCGCGTTCTTTAAAGTCGTGCTGCCGGAGATCATGCCCGGCATCGTCACCGGCATGATCATGGCGTTCACGCTCTCCATCGATGATTTCGTCATCAGCTACTTCACAAGCGGCACCACGCAGACGCTGCCCATCTACATTTATTCCATGACGAGAAAGCGCATCTCCCCGGAGATCAACGCGCTTTCCACCGTGCTCTTTGTGTGCATCATGCTCTTGCTCATCATCATCAATGTCCGCCAGGGACGTGAAGAGCGTCGTGCCAAAAAGGCAGAAAGGGAGCGTGCCTGATGAAAAAGAAATTCTTTGCCGTCTTTTTTGCGCTTCTGGTGCTCTGCACCGCAGTCGTGCCCGTCTTTGCCGATGAAGCCGACGACTGGGGTTTTTCCGAAGAATACCCCACCGCAGAGCCCACCGGTGTGACCATCAATGTCTACAACTGGGGCGAGTATATTTCAAACGGCACCGAGGGCTCGCTGGATGTCAATGCCGAGTTCACCCGTCGCACCGGCATCGAGGTCAACTATACCACGTTCGACAGCAACGAGTCGCTGTACTCCAAACTCGCAGGCGGCGGCGCAAGCTACGATGTCATTGTTCCGTCCGATTACATGATCTCAAAGCTCATGAACGAGAACATGCTCGCGGAGCTGGATTTCAGCAACATTCCGAATTTCGAGTACATCGACGAGCAGTTCCGAAACCCCGATTACGACCCCGAAAACAAATTCTCCGTGCCGTACACATGGGGCACCGTCGGCCTGTTCTATAATACCGATTATGTCACCGAGCCCGTCACCAGCTGGTCTATTTTGTGGGACGAGCAGTATAGCGGCAAGATTTTGATGTTCGATAACCCGCGCGACGCGTTCGCCATCGCACAGGAGCGCCTCGGCTTCTCCCTCAATTCCACCGACGAAAGCGAGTGGGAGCAGGCGGCTATGCTTTTAAAGGAGCAGAAGCCCCTCGTACAGGCGTACGTCATGGACCAGATCTTCGACAAAATGGAAAGCGGCGAAGCGTGGCTTGCACCGTACTATTCCGGCGATGCCGGCACGCTTGTTGAAAATAACGAAAACATCAAGTTCATCGTCCCGGAAGAGGGCACGAACTACTTTGTCGATGCCATGTGCATCCCGGCAACGGCCGAGCACAAAAAAGAAGCCGAACTGTACATCAACTTCATGTGTGACCCTGAAATTTCCGGTGCGAACATGGATTTCGTCGGATACGCCACCCCGGAGACCGCCGCGAAAGACTATCTTGATCCCGACGCCGTCGCAAATCCCATCTACTACCCGGATCAGGATGTGCTCGACCGCACCGAGGTCTTCGTCAATCTCCCGAGCGAGACGAGCAATCTGCTCGATACGCTCTGGGCAGAGGTCAAAATGGGCGGCCCCGGCCAATCCGCTGTTCTCATCGCCATCATCTTAGTCTTCCTCGCAGTCTACATCGCCATCATCATCTGGAAAAAACAAAAGCGCAAGCGCGAGATGATGTAACAACTGCGTAAATAGAAGTATATTGAAAGCTCTTCGAAAATCACTTTCGGGGAGCTTTTTCTCTGTCTGGGCGTTTTATCAAAAGGCTTCGCCTTTTTAGGAAACCCATGCAACTGGGTTTCCTACGGTTCAAACGTCCCACGGACGTTTGAACCTACCTTCTTAGTTTTGGTGTAGGCAAAAGGTGTTTCGTCGGCTGTGGACGACGGCTTAGGGCGCTGCCCTAAGGACCTGCAAGCTTTTTCAAAAGCTTGCGCAAAACTTTTTGCGTTCTTAGCGTCTTGCAATTTCCTCTGCACCTCGGTATAATGTGGTTAGATTCAAAACAGAAAGCAAGGATGAAAAAACCATGAAAATTCAGAATGTTTCGGATGCCGCTTTTAAAAAGTACGGCAAAGTCATCACGGGGCTCGATTGCTCCGACATTATCGCCGCCATGGCGGAAACGCCCTGCCCGGAAAACGTCGTCTATGTGCCCGGTGCAGAGTCTCTCGAAAGCTGCGCGTCTGCCAAAGACATCGCCTACACGCTCTACGGCGGCATGCCTGTGCAGATCGGCTACTGCAACGGCAATAACCATAAGTTAAACGGTCTCGAATATCACCGCGATAGTGAAGTAAACATCGCCGTCACCGACCTCATCCTGCTCATCGGCTCCGAGCAGGACATCGAAAACGGCAAGTACGATACGTCTAAGGTCGAAGCGTTCCTCGTGCCCGCCGGCACCGTTATCGAGGTTTACGCCACCACGCTGCACTATGCGCCGTGCAATGCAAACGACGGCGGCTTCAAGTGCGTCGTCGCGCTGCCGAAGGGTACGAACACCGACATCGAAAAGCGCGCGCCGAAGACCGAGGAAGACAAAATGCTTTTCGCCCGCAACAAGTGGCTGCTCATGCACCCGGAAGCGGCAGAAGAGGGTCAGTACGTCGGCCTTGTCGGCGAAAATATCTGCGTTTGATTTGCGTAGAACGCCGTAAAACCGAACAACCGGGGCATACCGCACGGCACGGTGCAGTATGCCCCTTTTCGCTCAAAATTTATCCATAATAAGGGGGAGACCCATGACATTTTATGATCTGCTCTGGTATTTTACCATTTATTCGTTTTTAGGCTGGTGCTCGGAGGTCATTTTTGCCACCGTCACCACCGGCAAGTTCGTCAACCGCGGCTTCTTAAACGGGCCCGTGTGCCCCATCTACGGCTTTGGCATGTCGCTCGTGTTGCTCGTTTTGCTGCCGTTTTCGGATAACATCCCCTTGCTGTTTATCGGCGGCGCACTGCTCACCAGCGCCATCGAACTTGTCGGCGGTTGGGCGCTCAAAAAATTCTTCCACACCACGTGGTGGGACTATTCCAACCAGCCCTTCAACCTCGGCGGCTATATTTGCTTAAAATTCAGCATCCTCTGGGGCCTGTGTGTCGTCGTCGTCATTCGCATTGTTCATACGGCTATCGCGTCGCTCGTGCACTGGATTCCCTTCACGCTTGGCGCAATTCTGGTCGGTATTTTCATCGCGCTGTTTATCACGGATACCATCGTCACCGTGCTTACCATCCGCAAACTCAACGAAAAGCTCACCGTTATCAACGATATGTCCGCGCGTCTGCGCAAAGAGAGCGACGCCATCTCGAACGGCCTCGGTCGCCTGACGCTCCTTGCAGACGAGAAGATCACCGAGCAGAAGCAGGAGTTCGATGAAAAAACCCGCCCTGTCCTCGAAGAGAAGCTTCAGGCACAGCGCGCTCAGCTTTCGGAGAAGTACGAAGAATACCGTGCGTCGCTGGAAGATCGCCGTGTGAAAGCACAGAAGTCTGCCGAAGACCTCCGTGCCCAGTGGAACGGCGTTACCTCCAAGCTCCAGCGTCACACCCAGCGCCGTTTGCTGCGCGCCTTCCCGACCATGAAAAACGACCGCGCAGACGAAGCACTGCGCCGCTTGCGTGCGTGGATGGATGAAAAGAAGGAAAACTGATGCGTCGCTATGTGGAAAACGTTCCGCCCTCGCTCACGCAAAAGGAGCTGCATGACCGTGCTTACGCACTTTTGTATCGCGTCTTAAAGGACGAGTGGGGCATCGCATCGCCTATTGTGGAAAAAACTCCGCTCGGCAAACCGTATTTAAAAGGGGAGAACATGCCCCATATCAGCCTGAGCCACACTAAGGGCATCGTCTGCTGCGCCGTGTCGCGGAAAAATGTCGGCATCGATGCCGAATATCCCCGCCGCGTGCGGGGGAGTGCCGCAGAGCGCGTCTGTACGCCCGCAGAGCTTCTGGATATACAAAGCAGCCCCAATCCCGCCGCGCGCTTTCTGGCGTACTGGACACTCAAAGAGAGCATCTCCAAGTGCCGCGGCACCGGCCTTTCGGAATCGTTCCAAAACTACGAGATCACCTTTCAAAATGGCATGCCGCATCTTAACGGCTACACGCTCTTTTTCGAGCAGTACGGCGTGCATTTTCTCGCCGCCGCCGAGGAAGCATAAAGCATAGCCGCCCCGCATACCTATGACCGAAAAGAAAGTCTTACCCGGTTTTCTGCGGTGAAAGGTGGCAGCAATATGATTGTATCGCTCGGCGCGAACAAAAAACGAATTTTGGCGGTGCTTGTGCTCATCGCCATAGCCGTCAGCGCGTTTTTCCTCATCCCGCGCGGTGAAAAGCGGCAGACATTCCCCGGTATGACGGGGGATGAGCGCCTCGCGTTTTTAACGTCCTTCGGCTGGGAGGCGGAAGCGGAGCCGCAGGATGTGCGCGAGGTTGTCATTCCCGCAAAATTTAACGATGTCTATGCGGCGTATAATACGATGCAGCAGGCGCAGGGTTTCGACCTTTTGCCCTATGCCGGCGAAAAGTGCACGCAGTACCGCTACCGCATCACAAACTACCCGAATACGCCCGATGGCGTCTTCGCAACGCTCCTTGTCTTTGAGGGCAATATCATCGGCGGCGATGTCGCGTCCGGCGCAGAGGATGGCTTCATGCACGGCTTTGCGGCAGACAGCGCCCGCTATGAAATGCCGAAGTCGGTCATCAAAGAGAGTGCGTCGCCCGCGCCGGACACCGGCGAATCCACACAAAATCCAACGGAAAGTGAAACAACATGAGACTCGATAAATTCCTTTCAAACGAAAATATCGGCAGCCGCAAGGCGGTCGGCACGCTGGTGCGCAGCGGTGCCGTCGCCGTCAACGGACAAGCTGTGCGCAAAAGCGATATCCAGATCAACCCCGAAAAGGACGAGATCACCGTCAACGGAAAGCCCGTGCGGTACAGCGCGTTTGTGTACATTATGCTCTATAAGCCCTCGGGCGTGCTCACCGCCACGCGTGACAGCCGCGCAGAGACCGTTTTAGACCTCCTGCCGCCGGAGCTTAAGCGCCGTGATCTGTTCCCTGCAGGCCGTCTCGATAAGGACACCACCGGCCTTCTCGTTTTAACGAACGACGGCGAGTACGCCCACCGCATGTTGGCACCGAAAAGCCACGTCTGGAAGCGTTACCGCGCCACGCTCGACCTGCCCGCCGAAGAAAGCGACATCGCGCGCTTTGCCGCCGGCATCAAAAGCGGCGAAAATGAGTTTGCCCCTGCCGTGCTCGAAATCAGTAAGGACGATCCTCACGTCGCGTGGACGGAAATTCGGGAGGGGAAGTTCCATCAGGTCAAGCGTATGTTTTCAGCGTGCGGCAAGACCGTCACGGCCCTTCACCGCGAATCCATCGGCGCTTTAACGCTCGATCCCACACTTTCGCCCGGCGAAGCGAAAATTCTCGATCCGAACGCCGCAGCGTTGGTTTTTGAAAAACCTGCACAAATAATCTGAACAAAAAGCATCAAGAATTTTTGCCGTTTATTTATTTTAACTAAACTCAAAGGAAAAAGTTTGGGCAAATAAGGACTGTTCAGGGACCCGATTTTCTGCTATACTTAGTGCATTGAAAAGAGACGTTGTTCGTCACATATGGCTGCCAGGCTCTGACGTATAACAACCTATCATCAGGAGGAAAAATCTTATGGCAAGTGTAACACTTAAAAATGTCTATAAAATCTATTCCGGCGGCGTTACCGCTGTTACAGATTTCTGCTTGGACATCGAAGACAAGGAGTTCATCATTCTCGTTGGTCCTTCCGGCTGCGGTAAGTCCACCACGCTTAGAATGATCGCAGGCCTCGAAGAGATCAGCAAGGGTGAGCTTTACATCGGCGACCAGCTCGCAAACGATGTTGCTCCTAAGGACAGAGATATCGCAATGGTGTTCCAGAACTACGCTCTGTACCCGCACATGACCGTTTATGACAACATGGCATTCGGTCTGAAGCTCAGAAAGACCCCGAAGGATGAGATCAAGCGCCGCGTTGAAGAGGCTGCTCGTATCCTCGACATCTCCCACCTGCTCGACAGAAAGCCGAAGGCTCTTTCCGGTGGTCAGAGACAGCGTGTTGCTCTCGGCCGTGCTATCGTCCGTGACCCGAAGGTCTTCCTGCTCGACGAGCCGCTCTCCAACTTGGACGCTAAGCTCCGTGCACAGATGAGAACCGAAATCGCTAAGCTTCATAAGAGACTCGGCACCACCTTTATTTACGTTACACATGACCAGACCGAGGCTATGACCATGGGTGATAGAATCGTTGTTATGAAGGACGGCTTCATCCAGCAGGTTGATACCCCGCAGAACCTGTATGATCTGCCGGTCAACGAATTCGTTGCAGGCTTCATGGGCTCCCCGCAGATGAACTTTATCGATGCTACCCTCGCTAAGGAAGGCGCAGATTACTACGTCACCTTCGGCGCAGCTAAGATTAAGGTTCCGGCAAACAAGGCTAACGCTGAAATTGCTAACTATGTTGGCAAAGAGATCGTCTTCGGCATCCGTCCGGAAGACGTACACGATGAGCCGGAGTTCATCGAGAAGCACCCGGAAGCCAGAGCTACGGCTGACGTTGAAGTTACCGAGCTGATGGGCGCAGAGACCTATCTGTACCTCAACTGCGAAGGCAATGCTCTTACCGCTCGTGTTGAGCCGACTTCCACCGCTAAGACCGGTGACAAGATCACGATCGCTCTCGACATGAACAAGATGCACCTCTTCGACAAGGAAACCGAGAAGACCATCCTCAACTAATCGGTTTTATAAACAGCATACAGACGGCGTTCCCAATCGGGAGCGCCGTTTTTGCGTATCACACATACCGGTATTCTTCCTCACAAGTTTTCGGCACAGGTCGCGCAGCTTCACACCGAATCTGTCCGCGTTACGCTTGGCATTTCACTATCTTTAAAAAGCATTTGCATCGTGCGAAAACTGTGGTATACTGAAATCAGAACATTCAGAACATAAGGGAGTGCTTTTACATGTTTGTAACAGAAGATATTCGCTATATCGGCGTAAACGACCACGACGTAGACCTTTTTGAGGGACAGTACACCGTAGAAAACGGCATGTCCTATAATTCCTATGTCATCCTCGATGAAAAAGTTGCCGTCATGGATACGGTAGACGCCCACTTCGGCGTGGAATGGCTGCAAAACCTCGAAACGGAGCTTAACGGCCGTCGCCCGGATTACCTCGTTGTGCAGCACATGGAGCCGGACCATTCCGCCAATATCGCCGTCTTTATGGAGACATACCCGGAGGCGCAGATCGTCTCCTCTGCCAAGGCGTTCGTCATGATGCAGCAGTTCTTCGGCACGGATTTCCCGGAGCGCAAGGTTGTCGTCGGCGAGGGCAGTACGCTCAAGCTCGGCCGTCATACTTTGACGTTTGTCACCGCGCCCATGGTGCACTGGCCGGAGGTTATCGTCACATACGACAGTACAGATAAAGTCCTCTTTTCCGCAGACGGTTTCGGCAAGTTCGGTGCGCTTGACGTGGAGGAAGATTGGGCAGACGAAGCCCGCCGTTACTACATCGGCATCGTCGGCAAGTACGGCGCACAGGTGCAGGCGCTCCTTAAAAAAGCCGCCGCGCTCGACATCGCCATCATTTGCCCGCTGCACGGCCCGGTTTTAAACGAAAACCTCGGCTATTATCTTGATAAATACAACACATGGTCGTCCTACGCGGTCGAGGACGAGGGCGTTGTCATCGCCTACACCTCCGTCTACGGCCATACGAAAGAAGCTGTGGAGGAGCTTGCCGAAAAGCTGAATCAGCGCGGCTGCCCGAACGTCGTTGTCGCAGACCTTGCCCGTTGCGATATGGCGGAGGTCGTTGCCGATGCGTTCCGTTACAGCAAGCTCGTGCTCGCCACAACGACCTATAATGCGACGATTTTCCCGCATATGCAGAACTTTATCGACCATCTCACCGCTCGCAATTATCAGGGCCGCACCGTCGGCATGATTGAAAACGGCGCGTGGGCGCCCATGGCGGCAAAGGTCATGAAAAAGATGCTGGAAACGAGCAAGAACCTCACCTACACGGATACCACCGTCACCGTAAAGTGCGCCTTGAACGATGCCTCCCGCGCCCAGATTGACGCCCTCGCAGATGAGTTGTGCAAGTAAACTGAAATTGAAGCTTTAAGCAAAATCCCGGTCGTAAAATTTCGGCCGGGATTTTTGTGCAAAAAGATGTCCTGTGATGGCCTCTCATGTCCTTGCTTTTTGCGAAAAAATGTGTTATACTGGCTAAAAGAAACAATAGTTCGATTAAAACGGTGTGCGTGAGCGTGCACAAAACCGCGTTTTGCGTGCAGTGAACGAACAGGCCTCCGTTTTTTAAGGGGGATACTATGCCCAAAAATCCGATTGTATTCACGCTCGATGGCCGTCGCTGCACCTGCCTTTTGCCGGAGGAAAAGCCCAAGCGGCTCTATGTACTGTGCGGGTGGGAGATGGAAAAGCTGATGATGCTACTCGCCGAAGATGCGCCGGAGGTATTATTTTTTTCTACGGAAATCGACGGCGGCCGGGATTTCACCCCATGGGAAGCGGAGCCCATTTGGCCCGGTGAGCCGTTTTCGGGCGGCGGGGAAGACTACTTAAAATTCCTGACAGACACGGCACTGCCGTATTTAGAGGAGCGTTTCGGCGCGCCGACGGAACCCGAAAACTGTGCGCTGTTGGGGTACTCGCTCGGCGGATTATTTGCGCTTTGGGCGCTGACGAAAACGGAAAAATTCGGTGCAGGTGCAAGCCTTTCCGGCTCTTTGTGGTACCCGCAGTTTTTGAAATATTTGGAGAACTGTCCGCCTAAAAGGGACACCGCAATATACTTATCCCTCGGCGACCGCGAACCGCTCGGCGGCCCGCCCGTCATGCGGACGGTGGGCGACTGCACGGAAAAGGCGAAGGTGATTTTAAGCAATCACGGCTGCAAGGTATTCTTCGAGTGGAATCAAGGCGGGCACGGCAAGGGCGTCACCAAACGCTGGCAGCGCGCCGTGCGCAGACTTTTGACCATGATGGCAAAAACGGTGGAAAAGTAAGACAGAATGCGGGTGTTTTGAGCCTTATACATGAAGAATACGACGCTTTCCTGCGGCTTTGACGCGCTTATCATCGCGGGGAAAGAAAAAGCACACGATTCGTCCATTGTGGACGGCGTGGTGCTGGACGTGTTCGTATATCCGGCGGAAACGTTTTCAGCGGACTATGACCCGGAGGAGTTTGTGCAGGTTTGGGACGGGAAAATCGTACTGGACGAGCACGGCATTACCGGGCAGTTAAAAGCGAAAGTCCTTGACTACATCGAGCATCTTCCGAAGAAAACGGTGACGGAGGTCGCGCAGGAAGTGGAATGGTGCGAAAAGACGCTGCGGCTTATGGAAAAAAGCGATGCAGAGGCGTTCTGGTTATATGCAAAAGCCCTGCGGGAATTTGACAGGGAAAGCTTATCTGCATGGATCGATTACTTAAAAAGCATGGTGAATATACGGCCGGACGGGACGTTGAAGCGATAAAAACCGTGGAGCTGCGCGTGAAAACGGGGCACTTTCGGAGTGGCTGTTTTTGCGGAAGGCGGATTGAATGTAATTTGCGCAGGTTTGCGTGATAAAAAGTCAGGGCTTATGCAGGTTTTGCAGACGGAAGGAGACGCGAAATGGAACAGCAGAGCTTATTTGGAAACCGGGCGGGGCAGGACATGCCGCTTGCGACGCGGATGCGGCCGCGGACGCTGGAGGAATTTGCGGGGCAGCGCCATTTGCTCGGCAAGGGCAAGGTGCTGCGGCAGCTGATTGAAGAAGACTGCGTGTCTTCCATGATTTTCTGGGGGCCGCCGGGCGTGGGTAAAACGACGCTGGCGCAGATCATTGCGGCGCGGACGAAGGCGAATTTCATCAATTTCAGCGCCGTGACGAGCGGCATCAAGGAAATTCGCGGCGTGATGAGCGAGGCGGAGCAGAACCACCGCATGGGTGAGCGCACACTGCTGTTCATCGACGAAATCCACCGCTTTAATAAGGCGCAGCAGGACGCGTTTTTGCCGTTTGTGGAAAAGGGCAGCATCGTGCTCATCGGTGCGACGACGGAGAACCCCTCGTTTGAGGTGAACGCCGCACTTTTGTCGCGCTGCAAGGTGTTCGTTTTGCAGGCACTTTCCGAGGGTGAGCTTGTGGAGCTGATGAAGCGCGCAATCAAAGACCCGCGCGGCTTCGGTAACCAGACGGTGGAGATCACCGATGAGATGTTGAAAATGCTTGCAGCGTTTGCAAACGGTGACGCGCGAACGGCGCTGGGAACGCTGGAGATGGTCGTTTTGAACGGGCATCGAGAGGGCGACAAGACGACCGTGACGATGGAGACGCTGGAGCAGTGCATCAGCCGCAAGTCGCTTTTGTACGACAAAACCGGCGAGGAGCACTACAACATCATCTCGGCGCTGCACAAATCGATGCGCAACAGCGACCCGGACGCGGCGGTCTACTGGCTTTCGCGTATGCTGGAGGCGGGCGAAGACCCGCTGTATGTGGCGCGGCGGCTCATTCGGTTCGCGAGCGAGGACGTGGGCATGGCGGACAGCCGCGCACTGGAGATCGCCGTGGCGGCGTATCAGGCGAGCCATTTTATCGGTATGCCGGAGTGCTCGGTGAATTTGACGCACGCCGTGGTGTATTTGTCGATGGCGCCGAAATCAAACGCGCTGTATGTGGCGTATGAGAGCGCGAAAAAGGACGCGCAGAAAATGCTCTCCGAGCCGGTGCCGCTCGTCATCCGCAACGCGCCAACAAAGCTTATGAAGGAGCTGCATTACGGCGAGGGGTACGAATATGCGCACGATACGGCGGAAAAGCTGACCGCGATGCAGTGCTTGCCGGATTCGCTTGCCGGGAAGAAGTATTACAGACCGACGGAACAGGGCAGCGAAGCAAGGGTGAAGGAGCGACTGCGGCAGATTGAAGCGTGGAAGGCGGAGCGGAGAAAGAAGTGAGGTTGCGTTGAGCAAAACTTTTGACAACGATTGACGAGAGAGCGTGAAAATTCGGGGGCGTTTTATGTTGGCGGTTAAGTTTTACGAAGATGTGAAAGACGAGCTGCTGCGTTTTGCGGTTGTTATTGCGAAGCATGACGGAAAATGGGTGTTTTGTAAGCACAAGGAGCGCGAGACGCTGGAGTTTCCGGGCGGGCACAGAGAGACGGGGGAGGCGATTGCAGAGACGGCGAAGCGCGAGCTTATGGAAGAAACGGGTGCGGTGAAATTTGAGATTCGTCCGATCTGCGTGTACTCCGTGACGGGCAAAACGCGCGTGAACGAGACGGGCGAGGAAGCGTTCGGCGGGCTGTTTTATGCGGAAATCGCATCGTTTGGGGAGATACACAGCGAGATGGAGAAAATTGTATTATGCGACGCTCTGCCGGAAAACCAGACGTACCCGGAAATTCAGCCGGCGCTTTTGAAAGAGGCGGAAAGACGGGGGTTCGGCGTATAAACGGACATAAAGAAAGCACGCAGAGCATGAAAATCTGCGTGCTTTTTGTGTGTATTGTATTGACTTGAAGCGCCGGGGCGTCTTCAGTTTTTCGGTTTGTTTTTTTCAAAGAGGATGGAGAGCCCTTTGAGGAGCAGGTCGTCATCTAAGATGATCTTGTTGCGGCAAAGGGGCGCAATGACGGAGGAGAGTCCGCCGGTTGCGACGACCGTGCAGGGGGTGTTTAATTCCGCGTTGATGCGGTCGATGAGGCCGTCCAGTGCGCCGGCGTTGCCGTAGAGCAGGCCGCTTTTGAGGCAATCTACGGAATTTGTGCCGATGGTGTGCTTCGGCAGCTCGAACGCGACCTTCGGCAGCTGCGCGGTGCGGCTTGCGAGGGCATCGTGCGAGACGGCCACACCCGGCAGAATCATGCCGCCGCGGTATCCGCCCTCCGCATCCAGAACGGAGACGGTGGTGGCGGTACCCATATCGATGATGATCTGCGGGAGGGGATAGTGGTGGATGCCCGCGACGGCGTCCACGACGAGATCGCTGCCGAGCTGGGCGGGATTATCGATGTGGATGCGCAGGCCGGTTTTGATGCCGGGGCCGACGACGAGCGGCGTGAGGTGCAGGTATTTGTGCACCGCGTCGCGCATGGTGAGCGTGACGGCCGGGACGACGGACGAGAGAATCGCGCCGTCAACCGCGGTGATGTCTGCGCGGTTCATATCAAACGCCATTTTGAGCATGGCGGCATATTCGAGCACCGTTGCGGTGGGGTTTGTGGAGACGCGTTCGCGGAAAATGACCTGTCCATCGGCACAGCAGCCGATGACAATGTTGGTGTTGCCGATATCGATGGCTAAGATCATGGGAGGACCTCCTTTTAATCTGCTTTTTTAGCGGGTGTTTGAATAAACCCGGCTTTTAAGAGGACGCTGCCGACGGCGCCGGTGATGACGGTGGACGAGAGCATCTCGAACACGGCATTGACGCCGACGAACGCGCAGACGAACAGCAGAATGTTTTGGCCGTTGATCAAGCCCTGCATGTACTCGGTCTGCCCGAAAAGCAGGATGAGTGCGGACATGAAGAAAAGCGTATTTAAGAACGCAGCGGCGAAGCCCGTGACGAAGCACGCGGCGACGCGGTTCAGCTTACTGACGCTGCGGAAGATGTAGCCGAGCAAAAAGCCGTCCAGCATACGCGGGACAAAGCACAGCAAAATGGAGAAAAACGGGTTGATGCCAAAAAGCGTGGACCCGAGCATGCTCACACCGCCGACGCCGATCGCCTGCAGAAAGCTTGTGAGGCCGAAGACGGATCCTGCGATGAGACCACCTACAGGTCCGAGGGCCAGTGCGGACACGGCGACCGGGATAACGTTGAACGTGATGGCGAGCGGCCCGATGTTCAGATAGCCGAGCGGCGTAAAGGACATCAGCAGCAAAAGCGCCGTCATCAGGCCGAGCAGAGTGAGCTGCTTTGCGTTAAATTTCTTGTTCATATTCAATTTTCCTTTCTTGTTATTATTCTCCGTAGGAGATACAATACAATACGGAAAAAGTATAGCACAGATTTTGAAAAATCGCAATGTTTTCTATTGACTTTGACGCGGCGTAAAGTGATAAACTGGGCTTAGCCCGAGAGGAGGACGAAAGATGAAAAGTGAGCCCAATCTCGCCACCTCAAGCAGGGACGAGAAATTCTGTATTGCGATACTGAAAAGCTGTGCTATAATGAAATTAAGAAATTCAGTTGTATTGAAAAGCTTGATTTTGGAGGTGTACAGTGGAAAATAAGGATATTTTAAACGCTTTGCAGAATTATGAAATGACATTCGGAACGGCAGAAAACATATTTAACGGCGGACTTTTGACAGATGCAGAGCGCGATTTCGTGATGCGTGACAGCAATGCATTTTTGTTCGGGCTTATCGCAGATCAATCGGTGAAAGCGGAGACCGCATGGTCACTGCCGTATAAATTGGCGCAGCGGTTAGGGCATTTTTCCATGCAGAAGATTGCCAAAGAAAGCTCGTCTGAAGAAATAGGCACACTGCTGCGCACAAAGCCGGCATTGCATCGCTATCCTGGCAATATGGGGCGGTATTTGTGGTCGGCAGCCGAAAGACTTACATCGGAATACGACGGCTGCGCCGAGAATATCTGGGGCAATGTGACTGCCATGGAGATCGTAGAGCGGTTGGAGGCGTTCTCTGGAATCAGCCACAAAAAGGCTTCACTTGCTTGTTTGCTGCTTTGGCGCGATTTGGGTGTCGAAATATCAGATAAAGAAAATATAGATATTGCGTATGATGTGCATATTCGTCGTATTTTTCTGCGCGCCGGGTTCTGTGAAAAAGATACATTGAAAGACGTAACGGAAGCGGCGCGGCGGCTGAACCCTAAGTTTCCGGGTTATTTAACTTCGCCGTTCTGGGCCTTAGGCCGAAATATCTGTCGGCCGACGGAGCCATTGTGCGGACAATGTCCGATACGACCCTTTTGCGCACGGCGTTTGGATAAAACTGAAAATCTCCGTGCTTGAATTTTGCACAGTCAGGAAAGCGGGAGAATCAGCAAATCGATTTGCTGATTCCGGTGAAAGAGAAGATATAAAAGAGGACATAAAAAAACTACGGTGCTTGCGGGTACCGTAGTTTTTCTTATATATAGGGTTTACAGCGTTTTAATGCAGCGCTTTTTTGGGACAGACCTTGGTGCATGCATAGCACAGGATGCACTCCGTGGCGTTTTTGCGCTTTCGGCTTTCTTTGTTGACCTCGACGTTCATCGGGCAGACCTTCAGGCATTTGCCGCATTGGACACATTTGCTTTCATCGCAATGTACGCGCAGGAGCGAAAAATAGCTCATCGGCTTTAAGAAAACCGTGATCGGGCAAAGATATTTGCAGAACGCGCGGTTATCCTTAAAAATAAACGCGAGCGCGATGCCGCCGGCATAGTAAAGGATGTTGCCGATGAGGAACAGCCAGAATATGATGCGCTCGAGGTTCGAGAACTTCATCAGGAACAAGGCGGAGACGAGCGCGAACGAGAGCGCGAACATCACATAGCGCAGCGTGCCCAGCTTTTCTTTGCGGGGCTTTTGCGGCACTTTGAACGGGAGCAAGTCTAAGACCATGGCTGTCCAGCAGGCATAACCGCACCAGCCGCGGCCGAAAAGCAGCGGGCCGAAAATTTTTGCGACGGCGTAGTGAATCGTCGCCGCCTCGAACACGCCGGAAAACAGATAGTACCAAAAGCCCTCAATCTGCATGTTCTCCTGCGACATCAGCCCCAGATACACGAGCATGTAAAGACCGACTGCAAGCTGCACAAACTGCCGCGCATAGCGTTTTCCCGCAGTGAAAAGCGCTAAGCCGACCGAAAGGCAAGAACCTATGTAGCTGAAATTGAATAAATAAAACAGGTTGCTTTTTGTGAGCCACAGCGTAACCGCTACGCCTTCAAAAAGCAGAAACATCAAAACCGATGCCCGATACTTTTTCAAGATGAGCCTCCTTGTAACTGTGCTTTGTACATGTTGTGCGTTTGAAAATTTAATTTTACGCTTTCATTCTACCATATCCCGTATAAAACACAAGGGAAATCTATCGCATAACGGAAAAGGCATTTTATGAAAGAAGCGGGGCTTTGTGCGGGGTAGGGCGGGAATGGGGGAAATGAGCAAAGATGGGGCGGGAAAACGGCTTATTCTGTACACTTTTCTGCCTTAAAAAACATTGACATTTGGTACCAAAATCGCTATAATAAAGAACATTAGTGTACGCATTTACCCGTTTTTCGGAATTACAAATAAAGGTGGTTTATTTACTATGGCAGAAAAGGCATATTATGTTACAGAGGAAGGCCTTGCGGCATTGCAGGCTGAGCTGGAGGATTTGAAGGTCAACCGCAGAAAAGAAGTTGCGGAAAAAATTAAAGAAGCGCTTTCTTTCGGCGACCTTTCCGAGAACAGCGAATATGACGAAGCAAAGAACGACCAGGCTATCCTTGAGGCGCGCATCGCCGACCTTGAAGTGATGGTGAGCAACGCACGCGTCATTGAGAAGGAAAACCTTGCGGCAGATACCGTGCACATCGGTTCTTCCGTATTTGTAAAAACGAAGCGTGCGGACGGCAGTGAAGCCGAGCGCAGCTTCAGCATTGTGGGCTCTAACGAAGCAAACCCGCGCCAGGGCAAGATCTCCGATGAATCCGCCGTGGGCAAAGCACTTGTCGGCGCGAAGGTCGGACAGACCGTTGAAGTGGAGACACCCGCAGGCATCGTGGAGTACACGATCATCTCCGTATCTTAATTGAGAATCAGGCGGTGCGGATGGAAAATCCGCCCGCTTTTTTTGTGACCGCCGTGCGGCGGGGAAAGGAAGGCAGAAAATGGCAGAAAAGAAGACCCCGGAAACGGAAGCGGAACTGACCGAAGTGCTGCGCGTGCGCAGAGAGAAGCTCGCTCAGCTTGTAGAAGACGGCAAAGACCCGTTCCAGATCACGAAATTTGATGTGACGCACCACAGCGCGGAAATTAAAGACGATTTTGACGCGCTTGAGGGCAAAGAAGTTGTGGTGGCCGGCCGTATGATGAGCAAGCGCGTCATGGGCAAGGCATCGTTCTGCAATGTGCAGGACTTAAAGGGCGGCATCCAGTGCTATGTGGCGCGTGACGCCGTGGGCGAAGACAGCTACAAGGATTTTAAGAAATTTGACATCGGCGACATCATCGGCGTGCGCGGCGAGGTGTTTAAGACAAAAACCGGCGAGATTTCCATTCACGCTTCGGCTGTGACGCTGCTCTCGAAGAGCCTGCAGGTGCTGCCGGAGAAGTTCCACGGCCTGACGAACACCGATATGCGCTACCGCCAGAGATACGTCGATCTCATCGTGAACCCGGAAGTGAAGGACACGTTTGTAAAGCGCTCGAAGATCATTAAGGAGATTCGCAATTTCCTCGACGGCAGAGGATTTATGGAAGTGGAGACCCCGATGCTGGTTTCGAATGCCGGCGGTGCGGCGGCGCGTCCGTTTGAGACGCATTATAACGCGCTGAACGAAGACGTGAAGCTGCGTATTTCCCTGGAGCTTTACCTGAAGCGCCTCATCGTAGGCGGCCTTGAAAAGGTTTACGAGATTGGCCGTGTGTTCCGCAACGAGGGCGTCGATACGCGCCACAACCCGGAGTTCACGCTGATGGAGCTTTACCAGGCCTACACGGATTATTACGGCATGATGGAGCTGACGGAGAACATGTTCCGTTACCTTGCCGAGAAGGTGTGCGGCAGCGCGGTCATCACGTATAACGGTGTGGAAATCGACCTCTCGAAGCCGTTTGCGCGCTTGACGATGAACGACGCCATCAAGAAGTATGCGGGCATCGACTTTGACGAAGTGAAGACCGACGAAGAAGCGAAGGCGCTTGCAAAAGAGCACCACATTGAATATGAGGAGCGCCACACGAAGGGCGACATCATCAACCTGTTCTTTGAGGAATACTGCGAAAAGGAGCTCATTCAGCCGACGTTCATCATGGACCACCCGCTGGCGATTTCTCCGCTGACGAAGAAGAAGCCGAGCGACCCGACGAAGGTGGAGCGCTTTGAGCTGTTCATCAACACGTGGGAAATGTGCAACGCGTACTCCGAGCTGAACGACCCGATCGACCAGAGAGAGCGTTTTGCGGCGCAGGACGCGGCGTTTGCTGCGGGCGACGAGGAAGCGAACCACACGGACGAGGACTTCCTGAATGCGCTTGAGTACGGCATGCCCCCGACGGGCGGCATCGGCTACGGCATCGACCGCCTTGTGATGCTGCTGACAGATTCCCCGGCCATCCGCGATGTTTTGCTGTTCCCGACAATGAAGCCGTTGGACTCTGACAAGAAGGCTTCCAAGGAGGCTTCTGCCCCCGCCGAGGCCGCCCCCGTCGCGCCCGTTGCGGAGGAGAAGATCGACTTCTCTAACGTGGAGATCGAGCCGCTGTTCAAGGACTATGTGGACTTCGACACCTTCTCCAAGAGTGATTTCCGTGCCGTGAAGGTTAAGGAATGCGAAGCCGTGAAGAAGTCCAAGAAGCTCTTAAAGTTCGTTTTGGACGACGGAACCGGCACAGATCGGGTCATTTTGAGCGGTATTCACGAGTATTATGAGCCGGAAGAACTGGTTGGTAAGACCTGCATCGCCATTACGAACCTGCCGCCCCGCCCCATGATGGGCATTGATTCCTGCGGTATGCTCATCTCTGCCGTGCATCACGAAAACGGTGAAGAAAAGTTGCATTTGCTGATGGTCGATCCTCACATTCCGGCAGGCGCAAAGCTCTATTGATTTCCCCAAAATTGTCGGTGCTTACGCCACAACTTACGCCAATTTACTCCGAGCTTACGCCAAAAATGCGTTTGAAATTCTGCGATTGCAGACAAGTTCCGATAGCATACGATAAGTTCATATGATTTAAGCCCGCTGATTTCGGTCAGCGGGTTTTTTCTATTTCTGCCCCTATTACATCTCCGTGATGTGATAGGGGCTTTCTTTGTCCCTGAAAGGTGGTCGAAAAAATTTTTTGAAAATTCTCTTTGTTATTTCCGAAAAAAGTTCCCAGTTGGTTAGTGAGGGCAAAAACCTCACGAACCTTGAAAACAGAATACACATTCAACAGGTACATTCCTGATCGGGGGTGAAAGCCCCAGCCGGATGAAGGTGCGCCACGAACTTCCTGCCCACAAGGGTTATCACGGAAAGCAAGGTTGGTAGCGATTCCGAACCATTCTGAAATATCCGCTTGCTACGGATAAGGCGATGAAACGAATCAGGGACAATGATACTTCCCTATGGGGCTGGCGGAGTACCCGGCAGAGGTGAGATTCCTATGAGTTCGGTCAGCAGCCGAACGCCTGTTGATTTCCTTTTACGCATTTGGGGGATGAGATCGAGTTAAATGCGACCACCAAAGCACAGGACTCGATTCCTGTGTTTTGGTGGATCAAGCGATCCAAATCTTACAAGAAGGAGGAAAAGCGAAATGCCAAACTGTAAAACCATTGCTATCTGCAATCAGAAAGGCGGCACAGGCAAAACGACCACAACAGTCAATTTGGGTGTCGGGCTTGCACGACTCGGCAAGAAGGTACTCCTTGTAGATGCCGACCCGCAGGGCGACCTCACAACTTGCCTTGGGTGGCGAGATAATGACAGTCTTACGACGACCATTACCGATAAGCTCTCCGGGGTTATCCGTGAAGATCATACAGACCCACGAAGCGGCATTCTGCATCACGAGGAAAATGTCGATCTGCTCCCTGCCAACATCGAGCTGTCTGCTATGGAAATGATGCTTGTCACCGCAATGAGCCGTGAAACCATTTTGAGAAGCTATCTGAGCAAGGTCAAAGACAATTATGACTATGTACTGATTGATTGTATGCCTTCGCTCGGTATGGTCACTCTGAATGCGTTGGCGGCGGCAGATAGCGTAATCATTCCCGTGCAGGCGCAATATCTTCCTGCAAAGGGAATGACCCAACTGATACAGACCATTGGAAAGGTCAGGCAGTACATCAATCCGAGCCTGCGAATCGACGGTATTCTTTTGAATATCGTAGATAACCGCACCAACCTCGCAAAAAGCACTGCCGACGCACTGCGAAAGAACTTTGGGAGCGTTATTAAGATATACCGTTCCTCCATTCCTATGGCAGTGAAAGCCGCAGAGGTCGCTTCCAAGGGCGTAAGCATCTACAAGTATGAGCCGAGCAGTCCTGTTGCAAAGGCTTATGCTGAGTTCGCAAAGGAGGTGTCTGCCGATGGCAGGAAGAAAGAGCGACTTCACTCTGCCGACGCTCGATGACCTGTTTTCTACACAGGAGCTTCGGGACGATGCCAAGCTCAGTAAAATCCGAGATATTCCCCTTGAGTTGATCGACGATTTTCCCGACCACCCATTTAAGGTACGGGACGACGAGGATATGATACAGCTTGTGGAGAGCGTCAAGGAGCGAGGAGTTATTACTCCGGCTACCGTGCGTCAGAAAGAGGACGGCAGATATGAGTTGATTTCCGGTCACAGGCGAAAACGGGCTTGTGAGCTTGCCGGGTTTGAAGCACTCCGTTGCGAGGTCGTAGACCTTGACCGTGACGCCGCCACCGTCCTTATGGTGGAGAGCAATTACCAGCGGTCGCAGATACTTCCCTCGGAAAAGGCGTTTGCCTATAAAATGCGGCTGGAAGCGATGAAGAGGCAAGCTGGCAGACCGAGTAAAGATAATTCTGCACCAGTGGTGCAGAATTTCGATGGGAAAACAACACGGGAAATTGTTGCCGCCGAGAGTGGAGAAAGTCACGAACAGGTTCGACGCTATATCCGTCTGACAAACCTTGTGCCGGAGCTTCTCGACCTTGTGGACGAGGGGAAAATTAAGATGCGCCCTGCGGTGGAGCTTTCCTATTTGGACGAGGACAGTCAACGGGCGGTGGTCGATGAAATCGACCTGAACCAATGCACCCCGTCCCACGATCAGACCATTCGTATGCGGAAGTTCTTCACAGATGGAAAACTCACGCCGGAGGTGGTGTCCGCCATTATGGGCGAGGAAAAACCAAATCAGCGTGAGAAGATCGTCCTGCGTGGGGACAAGGTGCGAAGTCTGATCCCGAAAAATATCCCCGTAAGCCAAACGGAGGATTATGTGGTCAAAGCACTGGAACATTACAGCCGCTTTCTTCGTCAGCGGGCAGAGCGTGACAGCCGATAGGTACACGGAGTATGTTTTCTGCTGTCCCCTTCCTCGCACTCCAACCCCTGAGAACTACCTGACTATCCGAAATAAACTATCTCCTGATTTATCTTTATCTCTCTAAGTTAAATCTATCTAAGAGCAAACGGAGTTCGCACAATTCGGAAAACTGCGTTTTGGCGGTATGATGAAAAGTTGCACTTCAAAACGCATCTTTGTCGGAACGGTTCTCATCGGGTAGAATGTTGACGAAGGGAGTGAAGTGAATGAAACCAAAAATCGCAGTTATTCTACTCGCTGTGTTTCTGTGTCTGACCATGGGGTGCAGCAACACCTCGCCAATCACCAAAGAGCCTGCCTCTGTTTCTTCTTCGGACAGTAACATCGTCCCCAGCGAATCAGAAACGGCTCAGGCAGAAAAGAAAACGGAGGTTGACCGTCCCCAAAGCACAGAATCACAAACGGATAGCCGTGCCGCAGAGTTCCCGGCAAGCGTATCGGGAAGTGACACCCAAACAACAGAGGTTCCCAATCAGGCTGACCACAGCACGGCAGTGCTACCACAGCCGAGCGAATCTGAAAAGAAAACAGACGAGTCCGAACGCCGACCGGAAACCGCTGCCCCGACAGAAAAAGAACAGCCCACACCTCCGGCAACGGAAGAACCAAAACCGGCAGAACAACCTCAACCGACCGAACCGCCGCAGGAAGAACCAACAGAGCCGGCATTTGACATCGGCTATTGGATCTGCTTTGCCAAGAGCTATGCCGAGAGTGTCGGTCTTACGCTGAACAGCGAAGCCGTGTACTGCTGGGACAATCCCATTGATGCAGATGTCGGCTGTATCTATCTGGAACGGGACATACAATCTCGACTCAATCGCTATGCGGCAGATGCGGAAATCACCGATGCGTGGGTCTGGTATGAGCCCGTCTCCGCTGGCAGCTATCTGATCTACATCGGATACGCATAAAACTAAACACTTTGAAATCAGCATCGCAGTAATGCGGTGCTTTTTTCGTATCTACAAGGAGGTACGCAAATGAAAAAAATCTATCGCAGAAGCATTACAGGGCTTATGGCGCTGCTGATCTGCTTCACAACCATTCTCGGCGGCGGTATTACCGCCTTTGCCGCTTCCTCTTCCGGCGAGGTGGCAAAATCCTATTCCATTGGTTTTCCTCGAAGCGGGGATGCCAACCTCGATTACAGCGGCACTTGGGGTCATGATGAGCTGCATTATATGAACGGCTGGACCTCCGGTGAGGCAACATGGATGACCACACTGCACACCATCGGCTCCTTCGATGGCCCTGCCTGCTACTGCATCGAGCCGGGGGTTCCCCGTCTGCTGGAGAAAACCTATACAAGATACGGCGAGGATTATTGGAAGAACTATCCATCTGATTACAACAGCACGATTGATGCCGATACCATCAAGACACTGCTGGGCAGAATCATGCAGTATGGTTATCAGGGTGACTTGTCCCTCGACTGGCGCTCGCAGAATGAATCCGATGCCGACAAAATGGCGCACATGATGGCTACGCAGGTGCTGGTATGGGAAACGGTCGTCGGAGAGCGTAACTCGAACTTCAACCATGTTGACCCCGGCAGTGCTGATTCCGTGAAATCCGTGTATCGCACCTCTCACCCGCTGTATAGTCGCTTTTCTTCTTACTATGACAGCATCGAAGCCAGCGTTCAGAGCCACACGGTCATTCCCAGCTTTATGAGCAAGACTCCCAACAAGGCGCAGACGGTCGAGCTGAAATGGGACGGTAGTCAGTACACAGCTGCCTTGACCGACAGCAATCATGTGGTATCGGACTATACCTTCAGCAGCAACCTGTCCGATATTATCTTTACGACCAATGGTGACACGCTGACCATTACCGCAAAGACTGCGCCTGCGGAACCTGTAGCCATCTCCGCCAGCAAGAACAATATTCGCAAAGGCGTTGTCGTATGGAGCGACGGTCACTATGGGCCTGACGGAACCATGCAGGATGCGGTCACTTACGCAGCCACGGTTATGGACCCCGTGCAGGCATTCCTCAATCTGAAGGTATCCTACGGCTCTGCCAAGATCGTCAAGACCTCGGAGGACGGCAAGGTGGATAACCTCACCTTTACCGTTACCGGAAACGGCGTCAATCAGACCGTCAAGACCAACTCCAAGGGCGAGATTCAGATCGACAACCTGATGCCCGGCGTTTACACCGTGACCGAGATGGATTACGACAAGTATGAGCCGCAGG
>OFLY01000246.1_pt1 | contig 47023 bp, 44 predicted proteins | sample 1541161 | NCBI WGS metagenome assembly OFLY01 (sample SAMN04209247, study PRJEB22552) | human gut metagenome | biome: gut; material: feces | host: Homo sapiens | place: USA: Oklahoma | reverse complement strand
TGCGCTCCATCAGCAATGTGGTGGATATCACCAACCACACCCTGCTGGAAATGGGCCAGCCCATGCACGCCTTTGACCTGAACAAGGTCGCCGGCCGCACCATTGATGTGCGCCGTGCCCACGAGGGCGAGAAGATCGTGACCCTCGATGAAAAGGAGTTCACCCTGAACCCCAACAATCTGGTCATCTGCGATGCCGAGAAGCCTGTGGCTCTGGCCGGCATCATGGGCGGTGCCAACTCCGGCATGGATGAGAACACCACCAGCCTGCTGTTCGAGTGCGCCACCTTCGCCCGTGACTGCGTCCGCAAGACCAGCCGTGCCCTGGGCCAGAACAGTGATTCCTCCGCCCGCTATGAAAAGGGCGTGGACCGCAACTCTCCCGAGCTGGGCCTGGCCCGTGCCCTGCACCTGATCCAGGAGCTGGACTGCGGCGATATCACCACCCTCGAGTATGACCTGACCGATGGCCGCCCGCTGGAGCGCAAGCACATCGTGACCACCCCTGCCAAGATCTGCGGCGTGCTGGGCATCACTGTGCCCGAGCAGACCATGATCGATATCCTGCAGCGCCTGGAGTTCACTGTGGATGTGCAGGCCGATGGCAGCTGGGATGTGTCTGCTCCTCTCTACCGTGAGGATGTGGAGAGCTTCCCCGATCTGGCGGAGGAGGTCATCCGTGAGTACGGCTATGACCACATCAACCCCACCTTCCTGAACACCGCCTCTGTCACCAACGGCGGCCTGAACTATGCGCAGAAGCAGCAGCTCAAGACCAAGCGCCTGCTGGCTGCACAGGGCTTCTATGAGGCCTCCACCCTGGCCTTCTACTCCAACGCGGAGCTGGATATGCTGCACATCCCCGCTGAGGATGCTGCCCGCAAGGCCATCCGCATCCTGAACCCCATCAGCGAGAACCTGTCCATCATGCGCACCCTGCTGACCCCGTCCATGCTGAATGTCATCGTGGACAACCTCAAGAAGGGCAATGCCGAGGGCCGCCTGTTCGAGATGGCTCCCGTCTATCTGGCCAAGGAGCTGCCCATCAGCGAGCATCCCCATGAACGTCAGACCCTTTGCATTGGTGCCTTTGGCCCCGAGGAGGACTTCTTCACCGTCAAGGGTGCAATGGAGGCGCTGGCCGCAGGCTTTGACCTGACCTTCACCTACGAGCGCGAGACCACCCCGTGGCTCCACCCGGGCATCAGCGCCGCTGTCTACTGCAACGGCAAGCGTCTGGGCGTGTTCGGTAAGCTCTCCAATGAGATCAACGGCGAGCTGGAGATCGCAAAGGACCAGAAGGACAGCCAGAACATCTATCTGGGTGAGCTGGACTATGAGGCTCTGATGTCCTGTGTGGACGGTGAGCTGCGCTATAAGCCGCTGAGCCCCTACGCTGCCGTCAAGCGTGACCTGGCCCTTGTCTGCGAGGAAAAGGTCACCTGCGGCGAGATCGAGGACACCATCAAGAAGGCAAGCTCCCTCATCACCGAGGTCAAGCTGTTCGATATCTACCGCGGCGCAAACCTGGGCGAGGGCAAGAAGAGCATGGCCTTCTCCCTGACCCTGTCTGACCCCAGCGCGGAGATCTCCGCTGAGCAGGTCGAGCGCACCGTCAAGAAGGTGCTGGGCAACCTGAAGTTCAAGCTGGGCATTGAGATCCGATAAACGGTGATCTATACACAGCACTACGAGTCTCCTCTGGGCGGCATCCTGCTGGCCGCTGACGACACAGGCCTGACCGGCCTCTGGTTCGAGGGGCAGAAGTACTTTGCCCGCACCCTGGATACGGTGCATCAGGAGCAGGAGACCGCTGTGCTCTCCGAGGCCAGACGCTGGCTGGATGTTTATTTCGGCGGGCAGGAGCCGGACTTTACGCCGCCGCTCCATCCCGCTGGCTCTGCCTTTCAGCAGGAGGTGTGGGCGCTGCTGCGCCGCATCCCCTGCGGCCAGACCACGACCTATGGGGCACTGGCAAGGCAGCTTGCCGCAGAGCGCGGCCTTTCCCGGATGTCTGCGCAGGCTGTGGGCGGGGCTGTCGGACACAATGTGATCTCTATCATCATTCCCTGCCACCGCGTTGTCGGAACAAACGGCAGCCTGACCGGATATGCAGGCGGCATCAATAAAAAAGCCGCGCTGCTGAGACTGGAAATGAAAATGACGCGGTAAGAAATACGGCAAACGAAAAAATCCGAACCTTTTCCCGATGGGAAGAGGTTCGGATTTTTCTTGTTTGGTGGACATAACGGGAGACTGAGCGAATTCATTGGATAATCTGCGGAAGCGGATTCTGCATCCATGATAAGGTTGAAATCGGCCTCGGAACGGTTTTGTCCGGAATAATTAAAGGCGATCCTTAAGTGATCATCGGACAGGTAGACCACTGAGACAAAGGTATCGATGACTTTACGCCGGAACTCCTGGCTCTGCAAGCTGCCGCCCTGGAACTGCTCCAGCCAATAGAGAATTTGCTCACGCTCAAGACGAACATGGCTCAGCTTCTCTAACTCAATAGCACGCTTCAAATCTTTCGCTTTGGTTTCCAGATCCAGCAGACGCTGTTTTGTGGTTGCAGTGATGATGCCTGCCTCGATGGCGCGCATTACATTGTCGGTGGCTTTCTGATTTTCTTCCAGTTCGGCGGTAAGAGCAGCCAGCTGCGACGAAGCAGCCTCCCGCTCCTGATATTCCATCACGGCATCTGTGATCCACTCCATCACGTCGGGCTGGAGAACATAGTCCAAGGCGGCTTTCACGACAACCTTTTCGATCCACTCGCGGGGAACGTTGGCTTTTTTACAAGCCCGCTCCCGCCGCCGCTTCTGACAGCCATAGTAGTAGTGAGATTCGCCATTCTTCGCGGTGCCGGAAAAGCCGACCATATAAGAACCACAGTGGGCGCACTTCAGCTTCCCGGTCAGCAGATAATCCCCGCCATCATGGTGGCGGCCCCGGACGCGGCGATTGGCATTCATCCGCTCATTCGCGGCCAGGAATGTGTCCAGGTCAATGATCGCTGGCATTCCGCCCTCAATGCGGATATCGGAAAAGTGGTACACACCGATATAGGATTCATTTTTCAGCAGGACAAAACTGTTTTTATTCCAACGTCCGCCACGACTGGTTTTTAGCCCCTTATTGTTCAGCTCAGTGGCAATGTCTACAAAAGGCACGCCAGCAGCGGCTTTGCGGAAAATATCTCGGACGATCTCAGCGTTCGTCTCGTGAATCGCAAAGCGGCCATCCGGGCCCTTGCAGTAGCCGAAGGGGATAGAACCGGAATTTACTTTGCAGTTCTCGGCATTGAAGCGCATCCCACGGCGAATGTTCTGAGCAAGAGATGCACTATAATACTCGGCAGAACCTTCCAGAACGGATTCCAGAAGGATCCCCTCGGGGCCGTCCGGGATGGATTCCTTTGCATAGAGAACCCGGACACCAGCTTTTTTGAGCTTATATTTATAAGTGGCAGAATCGTAACGATTGCGGGCGAAGCGGTCGATCTTCCAGCAGATCACGAAGGGCCAGTGGCCGTGGGCTGCATCCTTCAGCATCTGTTGGAACTGGGGCCGGTTATCAGTGGTGCCGGACAGATGCCGATCGGCGTAGATCTTCACGACCCGGAGACCGTTTTGCTGTGCAAAAAGTTCGCAGTCAGCCACCTGCTGCTCAATGGAACAGTCCCGCTGGGAATGGGAAGAGTAACGTGCATAGATCACCGCGTCCTGAATATCCGGATCGGGTACAGAAGAAAATTTCTTTTTCATGGTTTTCCTCAGCTTGTGCGCTGAGCAGGATCATGGTACAATGAAATTGCTCAGCAGGTGTTTTCTTATCCTATGATTATTCTCCGACAGACAGATTCCCCATCTGGCCCCGGCGGCTCTATCGTACAGAGCTGCCGGGGATTCTTTATGACTGGAATTATGGACGCTTCAAAATATTGGCCCAATCCTCGGGAAATCCCAATGCAGGAAGCTTTACATACTCGGAATATTCTTCCAGCAATCCTTTGATTTCAGGGATGACATAGTTGTTCCATTCATCCGGGGTCGAGTATAGGAAGGACATGATATAGATCTGATCGAAAATCCGTCCGCTGGTTTCCTTATACTGGTGATGATGTTTGCATTGGGTCGGAGTACGGCCGAAGTTGAAATCATAGATCCGCATATAATGGGCAAGGTGGTTTCGGGTAAAGGTTAGATTCTCGATCCAATTTTCCAGCTGAACCGGGCCAGTATGATAGCTGCGGGCCAATACTTTCTGATAAGGACCTTTCAGATTTTTGTAAATGGCTGAAAGATTCCCCATCGTCAGGATCTCAACGGCAACCCACATGGGAAGATTTCCGTCATATTCTTCGATGTGATGCTTGATAAAGGGGAGATTTCGATTGTTTCTGAGTTCATGGTAGAATAGGCTGGAAAATTTCAAGAAATCTGATTGATTGCGGTAGAGTGAGCTATCAAGATAAATCAGAGGATTTTCAGGGAAAGCGGATGTAAGAGAATAGGAAAGCCTTGTTTTTAAGGTTTCCTCAATATCTTCCAGGGCAAACATCAGAATACGAGTTAATTTGCGGTCAAAGTCGTACAGAGCTTTGATCTGCTCCAGCGTAGTACCGGAAAGATAATGTGCTTTATCTTCCTGCTTGAACCCATGGAGATAACCGGAAAGCCGATAATAATTTACATGATAGAGCAATTCTTCTGCCGCTTGCTTGTCGGCAATAACAAGCCCGCGGGATTCCAGAAGGGCGACTTGCTCTGTAAGGGAAAGATGTTTCTTTAATTCTTTCATAGAAATATCTCCGGATAATAAAAAAGCGACCCCGCCATGGTACGCATCGTTGAGAGGCGGGGCGGGGTCTGTATCATGGCTACATTATACTCCGACCAGGGCCTGTTGTACACAAAATTTTTATGAACTGTTGCGAACATCACAAAAAAAGTTAAAAAAACCTATTGACAAGTATCTGAAATACAAACTTTATTCATAATACCCCACCGGCCAGCCCGGCGGGGGGATTGTTTTGCTCCGCTGGTGTTGTCGCACTGGCGGGGTTATTTTTGTTTGTAATGCATCACGAACGTCTGGTCCAGAAAACGTTGTCAATTCTTTCTTTTGCGCAGCGCCCGGCACAACTGATGGTTCGATCTACAAAAGTCATTTCATAAAGAAGATCGAAGGTTTCATCTTTACTTAAATTGATGTGATCTGCAATGCGAGCGGTTTTAACAGGAGCATTGCATGCAATAAAGGAGATGACTTCGTTTTTGAGAGCATCTCTTGATTCAATACTGCGGCGGTGCGCAATATCTTTCAAAAGCTCTTGATAAAGCTGGTTCATTGTAACGTTAGCCTGATTGGCGTTTTCTGCATAGATTTTGGCCTGAGCTTCACTTTCCTTGGCCTCACGCTTTTCTTTTTGCGCAAGTAAAAAAGAGATGAAACTACCAACGGCGCAAACACCGGAAATGATTACAGAAATTACATCAAGTGACATGAAAATTCTCCTTCTAAATTCCGTCAGACTGCCTGGCAGAATTATTTATGTGCAAAAAATTTGATGAACTGATAAGCGGCTGCAAGAATGACCGGGGTAGCAAGTGCTGCGGCAAAAGCAGTCTTGTCCTCTTTTTCGTGCATCTCGTACATTTCCGGGTGGTGGCTGTAAAGTGCCTGTACAATGCCAAAGGCTACAAGCCAGAGGACGAGGGAAAGGACAGAGATGCCAACAATTCCGGCTACAGCGATAGAAGGCGGACATGGCAGAACAAATGCAATGAAGGCGGCCAAGGACAGGCTGGTGAAGATCAGAGCGCCATGGATACGGCTAGCATCGAGTTGCAGGGCGTGAGTTTTTTCAGCTTCAAGTTCAGCCTGACAGGAGTTCAAACATTCCTTGAAATAGACCAGTTCGCTGGAAAGACAAGAAGCGTGATTATACATTGTCCAAAATTTATCTTCATCGTGGGTATGCTCAAAGGTGTCACTGATTTTTTGGAGTTCGTTGAGTTCAGCGAGATATTGCTTGGAATCTTCTGGGGAAAGACTCCCTCTGTGATCGAGCGGGTCATAATCTGAGAACATAATATGCCTCCATATACAATGCAACCGCTTCGGGAAACCAAGGCGGTTATTTTTTGTGTTTCCTTTGCAGCCACGCCATGCGCAGCAGCTTTTTTATAACGTCCGGTGAGAACCAGATCCTCTACATAGTCCAGTGCCTTGGTCTGGCCTTCTTCGTTCAGCTGGTCGAAGTTGTCCAGCAGGGCAGTCTGGGCGGGGGTATTGTTTTGCCCCGCTGGTGTTTGCCCCACTGGCGGGGTTATTTTTGGGCATTAAAGAAGCGCGTGAATGGCTGCATCAATAGCCTTGTCCTTGGCCAGACCATCAATCGTCTTGCCGTTCTTTGCAACGATAGTCGGGTCAATGAGGGTGACGCTGCGCAAATTGCTATCACGAGTGCCACCACCCTGAGCATAAAGATCGTACAGAGTGAGAATTTCATTTTTCATTTCGTCTGTAAGAGAAAAATCGAGGGTCTCATAAGTACCGTTGATGCGAACTCGAATCTCTTCGTCTTTATGATCTTTGAGATCGTTCATAAAGCCAACTGTTTCACGTTTCATCATAATGGCGATAGTATCCATAACGGTGTTATCATTTACTCTGGACTGCGAAGTATAACAGTTTGAAAAATTATATCGGTTGTCACCAATTTTAATGATAATGCTCTCCATGCCAGCCAAACTGGGCTCAAAACAATTGAAATAAATTTTGTAGGTATCATACGAATCGTCAAGGAATAGGCTAGAGTCTACGATCAAAAGCGATCCGTCATCAAATGGAATTGCGGAACTGTATGAATCACCAGAAAGAAAAACACTTGTTTGACCAGACATATCGTCGGAAGAAATCGACACATCCTGCCGACCATCAAAGACACTCATATTGAACGCCGATGTTGCCAGCGCAGGAGCAGAAACTGAAATCATCATAGCAGCAGCCAGAGCCAGGGAAACGACTTTTTTCTTCAAGCTCATTATAGATTCCTCCCTATACAATTTAACCGCTTCGGGCAGCCGAGGCGGTTATTTTTTGTTTTTTTCCTTGTACTGCTCAAAAGCAATTGCATAGACATCTTGATAGCGCGGAATCTCTGTCAGCTCGTGTACCCGCTCTATTGCTTTTGCTTTTCCATCGTCGTTTAGTTTTTTGAAATCTTGAATCATTTCCGCTATACGAGATTGTTCTTTCTCTTCTGAAGCCTGAATCTGAGCGAGAAGATCATTGATTTCTGCCTGATCGGCTTGCGATTCCCACCCCATTAAATATGCTGGGGTGGTCTGCAAAATTTTGGCAAGTTCAGCAAGGCTGTCGACAGGAACTTTTTCGATGTCACCCTTTTCGTATCTGTAAATGGTAGCAGGAGAAACACCAAGCTGATCTGCAACCTTTTCAGCGGAGAACCCTATTTCCTTTCGACGGAGTTTTAGCCTTTCGCCTGTGGTCATAATATCACCCCTTTATTAAGAGAATAGCCTAAACTTTGCGAAAATGCAATACAAAAATGGAAATTTGAAAAAAATCTTTGCAAGAATGCAAGAGATGTATTGACTTTTAGGCGGATGAGTGGTATCCTGATTCCAGAATCTCGCAAAAATGCGAGATTCCAAGGAGGTGAAACAGAATGTCAACTGATATGAACTTATTGCGTGGAAAGCTGAAGGAACGCTGTATGACGCAACAGGAACTCGCAAAGAAAATCGGCGTTGACTCCAGCACTATTTCTCGAAAACTTGCGTCAGATGGTTTGAAGTTTACAGTTGGAGAGGTACATGAAATTGCCGAAGTGCTGGAATTGTCGGCAAGTGAATGCAAGGATATTTTTTTGTTTTGAAACTCGCGTATTTGCGAGTTTCTGGGGCCAACAGCTTGACCCCACCGACCCGAAGAAGAGCGCATGAAAAAGCCCCGGCGGGGAGCCGGGGGAAATGGAGAAATTATGAAGTACGAAGAAATTATGGCGTGCATCCAGGATATCAACGGCCCTTGGAGCAATGCCGCCTGTATGGGCTACTGCCGGATGGCAATGCAGAACGCCGGAGTGGACGAGTGTACCCAGCGGAAGGTTCTGCGGGAACTGGAAGCCTGTTTTGATCAGGTGAGCGTGAAAGCAGCGCAAGAGATGGCCGAATCGGCTGATGACCCGAACGGGCCGCTGATGCAGACTTTTAGTCCGGACTGAGAAAGGAGAAACCTATGGACCGTTATATGATCGTAATCCCGGCGAAGAACCGGGCATTCAACATGAAGTGTGATGATGGTGACAGCATGAAGCTGGAGACCCTGCAGAAGCTGGTGGGCGGGCCAATCGAGCCGGTGCCCGCCTTGCTGAGCGCCGAGTGGGCGCGGGAGAAGGACGTGGACGGCATTCTGCTGCTGGTGAACGAGGAAGGGCTGATGAAGGAGCGCCCCCTGACGAATCAGCGCGCCAGTGAGATGACGGCGGCAGAGCTGGTGGGCCCGGCAGTCGTGGCCGCAAAGCGCGGCGATGAGCTGATCGGCTTTGCAAAGCCTGTGGTGGAGACCATCTGCGCCGAATGGCTGTGAGCCGGAGAAGAGAAGATGAAGAGACGGAGAGCAGAGCTGACAGGCTGCGGAATGCCTACGCTGGACGTGCGGACGATACCACAGTACGAGCGGCAGAACGTAGCGCAGATCGTTTTTGACGCGGTGCAACGTGAGTTCCAGCGGCCGGAAGTACGGGAGGATTATGAACGCTGGAAGGAAGAAAGAAGAAAAAGGCCCGCCGGTGCTGGAACACCGACGAGCCAACCAGGGTGATGGTTTTTGACTGCCCATCACCAGAAGTTTAACACAGAGTGGGAGGATTTGCAAATGAAAAAGAAGATCACGGGCAGCGTGCTGAGCGCCGGTGCCATTGTGCTGGGACTGGCTGCAGCAGGCTGCGGCGGGGCCATTGAGAACGCGGCCAACGGCTGGGCAATGCTGGGCTACACGCTGCTGGCCATTGTGCTGGGGTGTGCAGCCCTGGCGCTGGCCGGGCTGGGCCTGGTGGCAGAGCAGCGGAAGGAGCCGCAGAAGATCCACAAGGTACCGGAGAACACGGTGAAGAAAGCCGTCTGCGGCAGAAAGGCGGGGTAAGGATGGTACGGATTGAAATTAAAAAGACGGTCAAGGGTCAGATGATGCTGGCTATGGAAGCTGAGCACGAGGAACTGGAAGAAGTACTGATGTGCGCTGCCCGGTGTTTTGTGGGAACGGCCCGGAAATTGTGCGGCCCGATTTCTGCCAGCCAGGAATTTGCCGATGAAGCGGCAAGGCTGATCAAAGACCTGCTGATGGATACGGAAGGCTTTAAGGTGACCGAAGGGTACAGCGGCAAAGAAGCAAAATTTATTGCCGCGCTGAACGGTATGAATGCGGGGAAACAGAAATGACGCTGGAAGAGTACAAGAACATTTTGATTACCGGGACACCGAGTGATCGGGCGCGGGCCATTGCCGAGGCCGGGAACGACAGGAGCCTGACCGATGAGGAGTTCCACGAGCTGACGGCCATGATCAAGGGCGTTGTGCGGCCCGGGCGGCGGAAGATGACCCCGGACGAGGCAAAGCTCTGGGCCGAGGTGAGCCGGATCAACACCCGGTTGAAGGACGAGATGGTGAACGCGGGCTTTGCGGTGAGGGCCCTGCCCGGCGACCTGCAGGAGGATGCGATCAACGTTCTTTCCCGCACGGTGAGCGGGATGCTGGGCGACCTGACCGCCATGATGGCAGAGACCGGGGAGCCGTGAGATGGACGGCACCCAGTGTGTACATGTGTTTGAGATCACCCGGAGCCGGTGCCTGAGCTGTGGGGGCCGGAACCGGGCGTGCGGGGAATATGAAGAACGGAGAAACTATGAAAAACGATGCAAGAAAGATGGCACTGGAGAACCAGATCGAGCTGGCACAGCAGAATGCGATTGACTTCACCCATGCCTGCATGACTATTGCGCTGCATGATGTGTTCGGCGTAGGCAAAGACCGGCTGGACAAGGTGACCCAGCGGAAGGATGAGATCAATGGGGAGCTGATGCGGCGGATGGCCATACCTGCAAAGAATCAGAAGGCCCAGCTGAACGAGGCCGAAAAATGGCTGGTGGGGCTGCTGCCAGAGGGTGTGGTGAGCGTATTTCGTGTCCCGGTGATAAAAGGTGTGCCCCGGAAGCGGCGGGAAGTTCAGCTGAAGATGGCCATTGACAGGGCGGCCACGCTGGAATGGCGGGGTTATGCTACCGCCTGCGCCCAAGTGCTGGGCTTTGGCCCCCGGCGGCTGGAAAAACTTCGGCAGGAAACAATTGCGAATTTTGGCCAGCTGAACGAGTGGGTGGAAACCGACGGCGTGGATGTGGCCATGGAAATGCTGTGCCGCTGCGCCCGGGACGCTTACAAGACCGAGGTAGAAGTGCTGGATGTGCCGGACGAGGCTGTATTGGAAAAACAGCGGAGGGAAACGGCGGAGACGATACGTCAGCTGCAAGTGCAGGCGGTACAGCGGGAAGTGAGCCGCAAACGGGTGCCTTGTGTGCTGCCGCTTTCGGAAGCCGAGGTGCAGCGGCGTGTGGAAGCGGTAACTTCATCGGTGCACAGCTCCCCTGAAATGAGCACCGTACTTAGTAGAAGGAGAATCTGAGATGCAGAGTGGATGCAGATGGGTATACACCCTGATGGACTGGGACACCGGCGAGGTGGTGGCCAAGGGCACCAGCGTGGAGCTGGTGGAGCAGGGATATTTTCCCGATGTGAACAAGTTGAGCAGCGTTTGGAATAATCTGGAAAAATGCAAGAACCCCAGCCCGAAGAACTACCGGTGGAAGATGGAGCGGAAGAGCACCAAGGACGACCGGGTGGAGAGGGCCCGGGCAGAGGGCCTGAGCGCGGACGAGCGGGCCGAGACCCGGATGGTGCGGGTGTACAGCTGCTACGGTGCGGACGGCACCCTGCTGGGCAAGGGCACGGCGGCAGAGCTGAAGGACAAGGGATTGTTTGGCAGCGAGGGCACAGTGCACGAGTGCTACCGCAAGCGGGGCGGCGTGTACAAGCCCGGCGGCGTTACGCGGATGGAGATGGAGCTGTGCCAGAAACGGATCCGGCACCCCATGAAGCTGCCGGATCAGCCAGCAAAGGTGAAGCGCAAGCCCATTGGCGGCGTGATCGACCCCAGCGCCCTGGCCTATGACGTGCACGATCTGATGATCTACAACGAGAAGGCCAGGAAAATTGGAAAGCCGGAACTGACCTATGGATACTGGGCGGAAAAAGGAAAGCCCGCCACGCCTTAAACACATATTATGAAGAGCAACGGATACGATGGACCTGACACGCCACCGTATCCGTTACGTTTCATAATACCTTTATAAAGAAAGAGGGGGAAGGGCCCTTTTTGGGGAGCTAGTATACCTGTTATTTCTGTGACGGTGGGGTCACGGGAAAGAGAATATCAGCAGAAAGTGAAAGTCAGCAGGAGGGCACCGGGATGCGCTGTAACTACATCCGAGAGAAAAAATACCAGTGCGTGGATGACTACATGGCAGTCGGAGTGTTCTCCATCATCCCCCAGGAACACCGGGGCCGGGGCAAGAAACGGAAGGAATCCAGCGAGGGGCAGAAGGCGAAGAACAAAATGGATTCCCTGCGCAAGCGCCAGAGAAAGGCGCTGACCAATTTCAGTCCGGCGGGAATGTTCCTGACCGGTACATACGAGGATCCATTTCTGCCGGAGGACATTCTGGCCTGCCGGAGAGACGTGGAGAACTACAAGCGGCGGGTGATGGCGGCCACCTGCAAGCGGTTCGGGGCAAGGCGGGAGGACATCCGCCTGATGCTGGTGGCGGTGCGCAAGGGAGAAGCAGGACGGCTGCACATGCACGGTTTTGCGGAATGCCCGGGCCTGACCGCGGCCCAGCGCCGGGAGTGGCGGGAGATGCTGGAGGATCTGTGGCGGCGGCGTATCCCCGGCTCCAACGAGTTTGAGCCGCTGGGAACCATGAACGTGGACAGAATCGATATGAAAAAGCTGCTGGGCAAGAGCGGGCAGGGCGAATACGGCACGGTGGGCTACCTCTACGGCCACAAGGAGCGGCTGTGGGTGGAAACGGCCAACTTGCGCCCGGCCATTGAGCAGGCCCCCAACGATGGCAGATGGAGCCGGAAACAGCTGCGGGCCGCCTGCGGGGAAAAGCAGAACGATGCCCAGTGGTGGGAGCAGCGGTTTCCCGGCTGGAAGATGGAAAAGTGCATCGTGCTGGAGCCCGGCGGGCTGCATGAGAGCCCGAAGCGGGAAGGAACCGGCTGGGAACGGCTGGAACCGCAATGCTATGTGATCCTGCGTCGGCGGGAGGCTGCATACCAGACTGCGAAACCTCGCACCTGACAGATAAAACACCGGTATTTTGCGCGTTATACCCATGCGAAAAGAGGGTGGAGCGGTGACAAAAGAGCAGAAGAAAGCGACCCGGCAGGCTCTGCGCCGATATGGCGAGGGGTCTGTTTGTGCTGCCTGGGCGCAGGTGATCGGGGCGGTGCTGGCCTGGTACGACCGCAATGACCCGGTATGCGCCCAGCTGCTGCGGCTGCGCTACCTGCAAGGTCTGTCCGAGGAAAAGGTGATCGCCCGGCTGTATGTGGGGCGGACGACCTACTACACCAAAGAGCTGGAAGCCCTGAGCACCGTGGCAGTGTGTGCAGCGGATGCAGGGCTGCTGCCCGGCGGGCAAATGTCCGGGGTATTTTGAGCGGGCGAGACGTGATAGGCTATTTGCAAAGGCAGGTGAGAGAGTTGGCGAAGAAGCGGGCGTACTGCAAGAACACGGTGGCCGGGAAGCAGCGGGGAAAGAAATACCAGGCGGCGTTCCGGGCAGAGGTGGTAATGGCCATGCTGGGCTCAACCTCCATCTGCGCTGTGGCGAAGAAGTACGGCGTGCCGGAGAGCACCATTCGCAGCTGGATGAGCGAGGAGGCAGGCCGCAGTGATGCCTTTGCAAAGGCTCGGCAGGAAGCCGCGCGGGAGATCGCCATCCGGGCAAGCCTGGGTGTGCGGGCACAGGTGACCTTTTTGCAGGGCCGGGCCGCTGAGAGCCAGCGGGCGGCGCAAATCACGGAGAGGCTGCACCGGCGTTTGGACGAGGACACCCGGGCCCGGGACTTTGCCGTGGGCACCCTGCTGAAGGATGACCCGGAGGAGCTGGCGGATGCCACCGAGACCGGCCTTGTGGTGTATGCCAGCCCGGGCAGCTACGACAGGCAGCTGGATGACACGGAACGCAGGCGGCTGAACGCCGAACTGGAGCGGTACGAGGGCCGGGTGATGAGCGACAAGAACGCGGCCGGTGTGGCAAAGGTGCTGATGGAAGTGGCCGAAAAGGCTGCTGCCATGGCCCCGGCGGAAAACACCGACAACGTGAGCGGCCCGCCGATGGTGGAGATCGCGGCAGCCAGTGAGACGGACGGTCAGCAGGAGGTGGAAGTGGATGGCGGCACAGAGGATGCGTGACGGCAGACCGGTGATCTGGTCACCACAGCCCGCCCAGGCACGGTTCATGCAGCGCACCGAGAACGAAGTGCTGTATGGCGGGGCCGCAGGCGGCGGAAAGAGCGACGCGCTGGTGATCGAGGCCCTGCGGCAGGTGGAAATCCCACACTACCGGGGGCTCATCATCCGAAAGACGTTTCCCCAGCTGCGGGAGCTCATTGACAAGACCATGCGGTATTACAAGCCGGTTTTCCCAAAAGCCCGGTACAACAGCAGCACCCACTGCTGGACCTTTCCCAGCGGGGCAAAGATCTATTTTGGCAGTCTGAACCACGCCCAGGACAAGTACAACTATCAGGGCCAGGCCTACGACTTTATCGGCTTTGATGAGCTGACCCATTTCACATGGGAAGAGTACAGCTACCTGCTGAGCCGAAACCGACCCAACGGCCCCGATACCCGGGTCTACACCCGGGCCACGGCCAACCCCGGCGGCATCGGCCACGGATGGGTGAAGGCCAGATTCGTCAGCCCGGCCCCGCCCGGCACCCGGATGGTGCAGATGGTAAAGGCCAGGGCTCCGGACGGACGGGAGATCGTGCAGCGGCGGACCCGCATCTTTATCCCAAGCACCGTGTTTGACAACGCGGCCCTGCTGGAAAATGACCCGGGCTACCTGGGCACGCTGGCTGCATTGCCGGAAGCGGAGAAGAAAGCCCTGCTCTACGGCGACTGGGACAGCTTTACCGGGCAGGTGTTCACCGAGTGGAAGAACGACCCGGCCCACTACGACGACCAGCGGTGGACACATGTGATCCGCCCGTTCCGCATCCCGGGACACTGGAAGATCTGGCGGGGGTACGATTTCGGCTACTCGAAGCCCTTTTCCGTGGGATGGTATGCGGCGGACGAAGAGGGCAGGCTTTACCGCATCCGGGAGCTGTACGGCTGCACCGGGACCCCCAACGAGGGCATTAAGGCTGACCCTGTGAAGCAGGCGAGGATGATCCGGGAAGCAGAAGAGAACGACCCCATGCTCCGGGGTCGCACCATTCTGGGCGTGGCCGACCCGGCCATCTTCAACGAGAGCCAGGGCGAGAGCATTGCTGCCATGCAGGAAAAGAGCCCGAACTTTCTGCACTGGGCTCCCGGCGATCACACCCGGCTGGCGGGCAAGATGCAGTTCCACTACCGGCTGGCGTTCCAGGCGGACGGGCGGCCCATGCTGCAGGTGTTCAACACCTGCAAGCACTTTATCCGCACCATCCCGAACCTGGTATACAGCGAGAGCAACGTGGAGGACATTGACACCGACCAGGAGGATCACATCTACGACGAGTGCCGGTATGTGCTGATGGAGAATCCCCTCAGCCCGCCCCGGACAGAGCCGGTGCAGCCCATGCCGGATGACCCGCTGGAGCTGGGGAAGAAAGCGAGGTTTTTTAGAGTATGACCGACGTGATCGGCACAGAGCAGGTGGCGAAGGCCACGGCGCTGTTACAGAGATACAAGACCGGCAAGGCGGCGCTGGACAAGCGGATCGTGGATAACGAGCTGTGGTTCCGGATGCAGCACTGGGCCAACTACCAAAACGAGATGATGGAGGGCAAGCCCAAGCCTTCCAGCGGGTGGCTGTTCAACAGCATTGCCAACAAGCACGCGGATGCCATGGACAACTACCCGGAACCCAACGTGCTGCCCCGGGCAGCGGACGACGAGCAGACCGCCAAGGTGCTTTCCAAGATCCTGCCGGTGCTGCTGGAACAGGCAGAATACGAGCAGGTGTACAGCGACACCTGGTGGCGCAAGCTCAAGCAGGGCACCGGCGTGAAGGGCATCTTCTGGGACCCGGGGTTACGGAACGGCGTGGGAGACATCTCCATCAAGAGCATGGATCTGCTGATGATGTACTGGGAGCCCGGCGTGATGGACATCCAGGACAGCCCCCACCTGTTCAGCCTGGCGGTGGCCGACAACGAACAGCTGAAGGCCCAGTACCCCCAGCTGGAAGGCCACACCGGCAGCACGCTGGAAGTGGCAAAGTACATTCACGACCAGAGCATTGACACCTCGGACAAGAGCGTGGTGGTGGACTGGTACTACAAAAAGGCCCGGGAGAACGGCCCGCCTCTGCTGCACTACTGCAAGTTCTGCAACGGCGTGGTGCTCTACGCCAGCGAGAACGACCCGGCCCTTGCTGACCGGGGATTCTACGACCACGGCAAGTACCCCTTTGTGTTCGACACCCTGTTCGTGGAAGAGGACAGCCCGGCGGGCTTTGGGTACATCGACGTGATGAAGGACACCCAGACCGCCATTGACGAGATGAACGCAGCCATGGACGAGAACGTGAAGCTTTCGGCCAAGGCGCGGTACATCATCCAGGACGGGGCGGGCATCAACGAGAAGGAGCTGGCCGATTTTGGCAAGGACATCGTCCACGCGGCAGGGCGGGTGACGGACGAGACCCTGCGGCCCTTACAGACAGCGGGGCTGGCGGGCAACCTGATCACCTACCGGGACGCGAGAGTGGCGGAGCTGAAGGAGATCAGCGGCAACCGGGATGTTTCCCAGGGCGGCACCACCAGCGGCCTGACCGCGGCTTCTGCCATTGCGGCGCTGCAGGAGGCTGGCTCGAAGCTCTCCCGTGATATGCTGAAAAGCGCTTACCGGGCCTTTGCAAAGGAGTGCTATTTCATCATCGACCTGATGCGGCAGTTCTACGACGAAAGCCGGGTCTACCGCATTACCGGCGACAGCGGCCAGCCGGAGTATGTGCAGTTCTCCGGGGCAATGCTGCAGCCCCAGCCGGTTGGCATGATCGGCGGGGTGGAGCTGGGCAGCCACGAGCCGGTGTTCGACATCACGGTATCGGCTGCCAAGAAGAGCACCTTCAGCCGCCTTTCCCAGAACGAGACGGCAAAGGAGTGCTACCAGATGGGGCTGTTTGCCCCGGCCAACGCTGACGCGGCGCTGGCGGTGCTGGATATGATGGACTTTGAGGGCATCGAAAAGGTGCGGGAACGGGTGCAGCAGAACGGTACCCTGTACACCCAGCTGCAGCAGGCCATGGAGCAGCTGCAGAAGCTGAGCGCCATCATTGACCAGCAGAACGGCACCAACATGAGCGCCATGGCCGGGGCCGCTGCACAGGCGGCCGGAACCACGGGCGGCGGCAGCGGCGGACAGACCACCGCAAAGACGGCGACCAACGGCCTGGGGGCTGTGGTGGGCGGCGGAGGCAACAGCCTGGCCACCCAGGCGGCAAAGCGGGCCATGAATGTGAATAATCCGAATAAGTGACCCGGCGGGCACACAGATTTGAGGCGAAACCTCTCAGTCAAAGCCTTTGGCATGACGGGAAGGCTTTACGGTAAAAGGTGAAAGGAGTAATTGAATGATCCAGATCACTTACAACGAGATGGGAGACATGATGTTCCTGCGGGCCGAGGGGCACGCGGAGTTTGCACCCAAGGGGCAGGACATTGTATGTGCTGCCGTGAGCGCGCTGATGCAGACGCTGGCCTACAGTCTGGACAGCGGGACCGTGACCTGTGCCGATGACAGGAACCTGATGGTGGTACAGGCAAAGCAGGGCACTGACAGCCTGGCAAAATTTGAGCTGGTGACAGACGGTCTGATCCTGCTGGCGGATGCCTACCCGGAGCATGTGCGGTACATCAACCTGCACGCAGACAAGGCGGATGCGATTGATTTGCAGCTCTTTGCAGACGGGGGAACAGGTGCCAACGGGGACGGAACCTCTCAGTCCGCTGGCGCGGACAGCTCTCCCAACGGGAGAGCCAACGCATCTGCAGGGGCAGCGAATGGGGAAGGCAATGCCATTGAGCTGCCCGCCCTGCGGCCGGCAGAAGAGCGGCTGGCCCGGCGGAGCGGGGTGCTGAAGCGGAGCAGCCGGGAAGAGGGCTCACCCTCTCAGTCGGCGCAGAGCGCCGCCAGCTCCCCCGAGGGGGGAGCCCTTGGCAGTGAGGAAAAGTCTGAGCTGGACGAGGAAGCGGCAGAGAACCAGAACGAAGTCGAGGGCAAGGACGGCGAGGAGAAGGGCGAAGGCAAGACCAAGAGCCCGGAGGAGCGGCGGAAAGCCTTTGGTGAGCTGCTGCGCGGAGAGTATGCCGACCTGACTGAGGAGCTGATGCAGAACGCCGTGACCGAAGCGACCCGGCGGCTGGAAGCAAGCCCGGCCATGAAGAGTCTGATGCAGGCGCTGCAGGAAAAGTACGGCACGGATGCCAACGACCTGGTGGCCCTGACCGAGGCTGTGCGGAACGGCGCGGTGAAGGACGATGCCTACTACGAGAAGCTGGCCATGGAGAAGGGTGTTTCCACCAGGACGGCCCGGGAGCTGGACAAGCTGGAAAGCCAGAACAAGCACCTGACCGAACAGCAGCAGATGATCCAGCAGATGGAACGCCAGCGTGCCCAGCAGGCCCGCATTGCCGAGCTGCAGGCCGGATGGGACCGGGAAGCGGAGCAGCTGAAAGCCCAGTATCCCGACTTCAACATGGCTGAGGTGCTGGCGAACCCGGAGGTGGAGAAGATGATGCGGTCGGGCGTTTCTATGACAAACGCCTACCGCAGCGCCTACTTTGATCACATCCTGAAACAGCAGCAGGCCGCCACGGCCCGGCAGGTGGAGCAGGGTGTGGTGAACAGGCTGCAGCAGCGCAACGCCCGGCCCGGCGAGAATGGCACCCGCCCCGGCGGCGCGGTGCAGACCAAGATCGACGTATCCCACATGAGCCGCAAGGAAATGGAAGAGATGGAGAAGCGGGTCATGCGGGGTGAAGTTATTACACTTTAACAGGAGGAAGCTATGAAAGACAAGACCATGAAGCTGGATCTGCAGATGTTTGCAACGGCTAGCACCCAGAACCAGAATACCACCGACGCATCCGGCATGAGTGCCGAGATGAAAACCTTTTACGAGAAGCGCCTGATCGACCAGGCAGAGCCTGCCCTGGTGCATGACCAGTTCGGCGACCCGTATCCCATTCCGGCCAACGGCGGCAAGAACATCGAGTTCCGCAAGTATGACAGCCTGCCCAAGGCCACCACTCCGCTGACCGAGGGTGTGACCCCGGACGGCCAGACCATGAACGTTTCCACCGTTACCGCTGAAGTCAGGCAGTACGGCGGATGGGTGCCCATTACCGACACGCTGCAGCTGACCGCCATTGACAACAACATCCTGCAGGCAACCAAGATCATTGCCAGCCAGGCGGGCCGCACCCTGGACACCATCGTGCGTGATGTGCTGGCGGGCGGCACCAATGTGATCTATGCGCCCAAGATCGGCGAAGGCGGCGCGGAGACCGCTGTGACCAGCCGCGCCACCCTGGACGCGACCTGCCAGCTGACCAGCGACCTGATCGCCCGTGCGGCCACCCAGCTGAAGGCCATGAACGCTGACCCCATCGGCACCAGCTTTGTGGGCATCATCCACCCTTATGTAACCTATGAACTGCGCCGCGACCCGGACTGGATCGATGTGCACAAGTACGCCCAGCCGGACGAGATCTACAACGGCGAGATCGGCACGCTGCACGGTGTGCGCTTTGTGGAGACCAGCGAGGCAAAGATCTGGAAGGGCACCGGCTGCCCGACGGGTCTGGCCGTGTTCAGCACCCTGATCCTGGGTGCCCACGCCTACGGTTCCACCGAGATCGAGGGCGGCGGCCTGGAGCACATCGTGAAGCAGCTGGGCTATGGTGACGACCCCCTGAACCAGCGCGCATCTGTGGGCTGGAAGGCACACAAGACCGCTGAGCGCCTGGTGGAGCAGTACATGGTGCGCATTGAGAGCTGCAGCGCACGGTACAGCGCAACGGCTGAGGCGAACTAACCATGAGCCGCCGAACGGATTTGGAACTAAACCTCTCAGTCAGCGCTTTGGGCGCTGACAGCTCCCCTAGTAGGGGAGCCAAGTGTAGGAGTTCGGCGGAGGATAGAGTGATAGAAAGGAGCCGATAAAATGGCAGAAGCAAAGAAAAAGACTGAGACGATCCGGCTGTTTTCGGACGGCGGGAAATACAAGGGCGACCTGTTCGTGAGCGTGAACGGTGTGAACTACCAGTTGCAGCGCGGCAAGAACATTGAGGTGCCCCCGGAGGTGGCGGAGGTCATCCGCCACAGCCAGGAACAGGACGACCAGACCGCTGCCCGCATGGAAGAGCTGGCGAATAAGGCGTAATTTTAACCCTCTCAGTGCGCAGTCCGGCATGGTCGGAGCTGCTTACAGCTCCCCCGAAGGGGGGAGCCCTGCTTAGATGTATCCCCCCGGCCCGGCGGCACACGCTGTGCCGGGGGTTATTTGTTTATGGCGGCGGACAGGACTAAACCCCACCGTCATCCCTACGGGATGCCACCGCCCCTAGTAGGGGCGGCCTTGGCAAAGAGGAAAAGCTTTAAGCCATGCCAAGGGCCCCACTACTAGGGGGGCTGGCACGCAAAGCGTGACTGGGGGGTTATGTTACCTGAGGATAGAAGGATTTTAGACAGGAGGTTGAAATATGACAGTAGGAAAAGCAATCGAAACCGCTGACAAGCTGCGGCCCAACAACGGGTTTGACCGCGAGCTGAAGATCTTATGGCTGCGGCAGGCGGATGCGGGGCTGAGAAAGAGCGTGGTGGACAAGAGCGACACCACCGATTTTGATGCCGTGGGTGCGGATATTTTATACGACCGGGAGCAGGAACTTTTGCGGCAGGACGCGGAGCTGCTGCTGCCGGAGCCCTACGACAGCTACTATGCCCACTATCTGGCGGCCCAGATGGACGCGGCCCTGGGAGAGACCGACCGCTATGCCAACGAGATGCAGCTGGCAAACGAGAACCAGCAGGAGTTTGCAGCCTGGTGCAGGCACACCTACCTGCCCAGGATGGCCACGAAGTGGAGGTACTGAGATGGCACTGCCGAGTTTATACAGCATCTCGACGGGGAAGAGCATCCAGACGGCCTTTGGAGGCCTGAACGAAAGCTATGCCTGCGCCGAGGCGGAATTTACCGAGATGAAGAACTTTTCCAGCCGGGGATACCCCGCACTGCAGACCCGGACACCCCGGCGCACCATGCGGGCCATGGGCCGCTGCAACGGGATGTATCACCTGAACGGTCTGCTGCTGTGCGAGGGCACCACCCTGCACTACACCGAGGACAGCGAGGACGACGTGGCCACAGCGGCTGCGGGCGGGGAGATCGTGCTGGAAAATGCCGTGACGGACAGCGAGAAAATTATGATCGGCATGGGCACAAAGATCCTGATCTGGCCGGATGCCAAGAGCTTTGACACGGCCACCGGCAAGCTGGAAGCTCTGAGCGCTGCATGGAGCCAGACCGGCACGGTGACCATTGCCCCCTGCGACGCGGGCGGCAAGACCTACACCGTGAGCAGTGTAGGCACCACGGAACCTTCTGGCCCGGCGGACGGGACGCTGTTTCTGAAACAGAACTCCTCTTCCAGCAAGTGGGCCTATGTGAACGTGCTGGAACAGTACGATGCCAAGAGCGGCAAGTGGGCAGAGATCCTTTTGAACAGCGTGAAGATGACCCTGCCCGGGCTGGCCGCTGCGGGCTTCAAGAAGGGGGACACCATTACGGTGGAGCAGGTGCCAGGGCTGGTGGAAGAGTATCTGGCCGAGGGCGTGAACGGCGAGGTGACCATTGAGCAGATGGACGGAGACAGCATTGTGCTGACCGGCAGCCCAAAGACCGAGAGCGCACGCTATTACGGCAGCTTTACCGTGACGGCAGGCGGTACCACCTGGAAGAGCATGAACGGCAGCGAGAGCGCCACAGCGGGCGGCACCACCATTACCGCACGGCGGCTGGTGCCCCGGCTGGAATATGTGACCGAGAACGCCAACCGGGTATGGGGCTGCAACAGCGAGGAGAATGTGATCTACAGCTGCAAGCTGGGCGACCCCACCAACTGGTACAGCTACCGGGGCATTGCTTCGGACAGTTACGCCGTGAACGTGGGCAGTGACGGCCCCTTTACCGGTGCGGCCACCTGCATGGGCTATGTGCTGTTCTTCAAGGAGAACTGCCTGCACAAGCTCTACGGCAGCCGCCCGGCGGACTATCAGCTGGTGAGCGTGCAGTGCCGGGGCGTGGCCAAGCAGGCCAGCAAGAGCATGTGCGTGCTGGCAGAGGTGCTGTACTACCTTTCCCCTGACGGCGTGATGGCCTGGGACGGCAGCCTGCCGGTGAAGATCAGCGGCGGACTGGACAACACCTGGCTGATGAACGTGCGCGGGGCGGTGGGCGGTGTGCTGGACACCCGGTATTACCTGCATCTGCGGGTGCCGGGCCGGAACGAGACCCGGCTGCTGGTCTACGACACCGAACGGCGGCTCTGGCACGAGGAGGACACGGCGGCAGAAGAGAATGCTTCCGGCTGGGCGATGTGCTCCACGGGGCGGCAGCTCTACCAGTGGGACGGCGTAAACCTGTGGGCCACCGAACCGGAACGGGAGGCCGACCGGGACACCGACACGGCAAAGGCGAATTTGGAACAGAAGGTGGGCTTTGAGGCTGTGAGCGGCGACATTGGGTTGAACATCCCGGCAGACAAGTACATCAACCGGGTGTTTCTGCGGGTGGATGCCCTGACGTACAGCGTTGTGGAGCTGCAGGCCAGCTATGAGGGCGGGGCCTGGGAGACGCTGGGCCAGGCAGCCGTTCTGAACAAATACACCCGGGTCAACCTGCCCTTTGTGCCAGAGCGGCACGACACCATGCGGCTGCGGATCAAGGGCACCGGGCAGATCGCGGTGCGGAGCATTGCGTTCAGCATGGCAGAGAGCCGGGGCAACCGGGTGGCCGGAGGGGAGCCGAAGAGATAGCCCTGCTTAGAGGAAGGAGATTTTATATGGCAGATATTACGAGGCTTGGCGAGATCGCCATGCCGAAACTGAGTGACAACATGGCCCAGGAGGACAGGAGAAGCATCAACAACTACCTGATGCAGCTGCGGGACCAGATGATATACATGATGCAGAACCTGGACGAGACGAACTTCAGCGACACCATGCGGGACAAGCTGGTGGCCATGGGGCTGAAGGTGGAGTAACCCTCTCAGCGCGCAATGCACCTGCGGTGCAGTTGCTTGCAGCTCCCCCGAAGGTGGAGCCCTGCTTAGAGGAATGCGAAGACGAAAGGAGACAGTGAGAAGATGGCAAGAGGAAAGTGGTGGGAGTACCTGATTCCGGGCCACAATGTGGGGCTGATGGTAGGGGATGTGTATGACAGCATTACCGGCAACAGCGAAAAGAATGCGGGCACCGGCGTGTTTGGAACCAGAAAGAACGATTCCAACAGCTATCAGTACGCCCAGAGCAACGACCGGGTGACCACGGCAAAGAACAATCTGGATTACATCAAAGGACAGAAGCCCGGAGAGTATCAGAGCGAGTACGGCAGCCAGATCAGCGGCACGCAGAGCCAGCTGGACAAGATGAACCGGGACGGCTTTTCTTACGACTACACCAAGGACGCGGCTTACCAGCAGTACAAGAACCAGTACACCCGGGGTGCGGAGCTGGCCAGCGAGAACGCTGCCGCCAATGCTTCGGCCCGCAGCGGCGGCTACGGCAACAGCTGGGGCACTTCCAGCGGGCAGACGGCCTACCAGAGCACCATGAACGGGCTTTCGGACGTGGCAGACAGCTTATACAGCCAGGCCTACAACGAATATGCCACCAAGAAGAGTGATCTGAGCAACCGGCTGAGCTCTTTGCAGCAGCAGGAAAAGCTGGCGCAGGATGCTTACAACACCCGCCTGAACAATTACTATGGCCAGCTGAACAGTGCCCAGACCGAATATGCCAACGCGGTGGGGGCCAACCAGAAGAAGGATGCGAACAACACCAACTTCTGGGGGAACGTTTTGCAGGTCGGCGCAAGCATGCTGCCGTGGGTGCTGAAAGCGTTTGCCGTGATCTGAAGACAGGTGTGTGGCAGAAGAAAAGGAGAACGACATGTTATTTGATACCTTACGGAAAAAGAACCAGGCGGAACAGGAAGAGCGGGAATGGAATGCCAACCGCCCGGCGGACTATGTGAGCCGGAACAAGGAGGCAATGGACAGCCTGACCGGGCAGATCGGCACAGGGTTCGACTGGGACACCGGCAGCAAAGCCTACCAGCAGTACCGCGCCCAGGCACAGGCCAATGCTGCCGCCAGCGCGGAGAACGCCCAGGCCAACGCGGCTCAGCTGGCGGGCGGGTATGGCAGCAGCTACGCCGACAGCGTGGCAAAGCAGGGCCAGCAGCAGGCGCTGAGCGGCATTGACAATGCGGTACCCGGCCTGAGAGGCCAGGCACTGAGCGAATACCAGAACCAGCAGAACGACCTGCTGAGTGCCCTTTCCGGCATGGCCAACACCGAGGCGCTGGACCGCAGTGCCTACGGCAGCAACTTTGCCAACTACACGGCGTGGCAGAATTTCCTTGCCAACCAGAGCGAACAGGCCCGGAATGAGAACGACAACTACTGGAACAACCTCTGGAACACGGTAAAGAACATCGGCTCGGCGGCCCTGACGGCCTACGATGGGTACAAGGGGTACACCTATCAGGAAGAGCAGCTGGCGCTGCAGAAGCAGGCGGCACGGCAGCAAACGGCACAGGTGGCAATGAATCTCGCTGATGCCGGGGGTATTGATCTGGCAAAGGCAATGATGCAGGATGCCGGAATGGATCCGACGCTGCTGGACAGTTACAACGGAAAGCAGATGACGTGGGAGGATAAACTCAAATGGATCCAGAGCGCATCCAGCATGACGGCAAACGGTGACCAGAAGGGTGCACAGACGATTCTGAACATTCTGGGCATGGATCCGAATTCAATCGCTACCCGTGATGATGTGGCAGATTGGGCATTCAATGACTATGCACGAAAGCAGAGTTTTACAAAGGCACTGTCCGGCGGCGGTTCCGGCGGGTCGAGAGGCTATTACCGCCAGAGCAGCGAGTGGTCGAAAAGCGAACTGCGCAACCTGATGAAAGACCGCGAAAGTGTTGCTGCAAAAGGTGGGGATACGACGTGGTATGACGGTATCCTTGCAGATGCTGGCTATCCGGTGCCGGAGACGAAGAGCACAGAAAAGAGCAAAGAAACCGGTGGCATCGGGCTGGCAGCACTGAAAGAACTGAACCAGAGCAGCAAGTGGGCCCTGCCCGGGGGAACCACGGGAGGGAGCACGGGTAAGAGTACCGGAATGCCGTACAGCAACGCCCTGAGCTATGCAAAGGGGTGGAGTGCAGAAGGGGTGGATTCGGATACGATCTATGCCCGGCTGGTCAACATGGGCATAAATGATGACGTGGCGGCCAAGGTCTGGAATGCGATGGGATGGTAAGGAGAACAAAAATGGCATGGACAGCAGAACAGATGGCCCAGAAGCGGGCCAAACTTCAGAAAAAAACCAATGCCGCTGCTGGCGGGGCAGAACCCCTCAGTCAGCGCAAGAGCGCTGACAGCCCCCCTGATAGTGGGGCCCTTGGCAGTACGGGAAACTCTGTGTCGGACAATAAAAGCAATACATGGACGGCGGAAAAAATGGCCGAAAAACGTGCGGCACTGCAAACCCAGAAGCAGCAGACGGGCACCGACCTGTATTCCACGGCGCTGGAGGATTACCGGACAAGGAACAACCTGGGCTTTGCGGATGCCATGGACAGCCGGAGCGACGAGCTGAACCGGCAGAAGGTGACAGTGAGCCCGGCGGGGAATACTCTGGGAACGTGGTACGGACAGCAGGCCCAGAAGCTGAAGAACAGCTATGCGGAGTACAGCCAGCCGGAGGCCTTTGACCAGGCCAACCAGTGGTTTGACCAGCCTCGGAATCAGGAGCTTGTGAACAAGCTGCTGGAAAAGAAGAGCAATTATACCAGCTATGCCGAGACCGGCACCAGCAGAAACGGGGCCAGCGCCGGGGATGGTAGCATCGACCCCTTCCGCACCACGGGAATCAAGGGGAAGGTGGGCAACACCTACAGCACGGCAGACCTGAAAAAGCTGGGGTACACGGACACGGAGATCCGGCAGGCCAGGGAGTATCTGGACACCATGGAAGAAATCCCGGAGTGGAAGCAGCTGGCCCGGCGGACGGCAAACACCGTGGGCGGCGTTGCGGACACCGTGGCCGCTGCCCCGCTGATGGGTGCGGAGTACCTGGTGCAGGCCGGAAAGAACATCCGGCAGAGCAGCGAGAACCGGAAAGCACTGGAAGCAGAGCTTGCCCGGAACCCCCGCGAGAAGAACCTGTATGACCAGCTGATGGAAACTGACATGGACTACCAGCCCAAGTACAGCACCGGCGACCTGTTGCAGCAGGGATTTACCCGGCAGGAGATCGAGGACATGCGCAGCCGCATTGCCGGAACGGAAGCAAAGGGTGGCATCGACACGGAGAAGAGCGTGGGCTACCAGCTGTACAACCGGGGCCAGCAGCTGACGGGCGCGGCCCAGAGCGGCCTGACCGATGTGCAGCGGACCGTGCAGGGCGTGGCGACCAGCGCGGCAGAGAACCTTGCAGTGGCTGCCATCAACCCGGCGGCGGTGCTGCCGGTGCTGAGTGCCCAGGGCGCTGCGGATGCCATGGGCAAGAGCGCGGCCAAGGGCGAAAGCGCAGGCAAGGCGCTGGCGGGCGGTGTGGCCAAGTTTGGCGCAGGATGGGCCATCAACAGCGTGGGTGCGGCTGATCTGGCAAGAACCATGGGCGCGGACTACGCCAGAAATTCCGTGGCGGGAGCTGTGGCAGACAAGATCCGGGCGCTGGCTGGGGATTCGGCCTTTGCGGCGGCACATCCGGCAGTTGCCAACGCCATTTCCGGCGGCATTGACAACGCCATGCAGGCCTTTGTGGAGACCTACGCCGACAAGGCCATTGATGCGGCCCTGGGAGACAGCGAAGCTGCCCAGACCATGTTTACCACGGACACGCTGGTTCAGGCACTGGAAGCGGGCCTTTCCGGCGGCGCGTCCGGTGCACTGGGCGGCGCTGTGGGCACAGGGCTTTCCAGGATGAACGCGGGAGATTCCAGCCTGCGGGGCAACGTGGAGCGGTATGCCGCTCAGGACGAATACGAGCAGGCGCTGAAGGAACACCAGCGCCGGGAGGAGCTGGCGCGGGAACCGGAACCCCTCAGTCAGCGCGTGAGCGCTGACAGCCCCCCTAATAGTGGGGCCCTTGGCATGTCGGTGGAGTCTGATGGGACTGAAAAAGGCTCTGCTGACCTGAAAGCGGCGGGCCCTGCGGCTGAGGGCAGCGGCATTGTGAACGAGACGCAGGTGAACGATGACCCTGCGGTACACACGGCAGAAACAGCCACGAACCGACAGGCGATGGTTGAGAACGCTGGGGAAAGTGTGGAAAGCTCCACGGAAACAGCGGCGGACGGCGCAGAACCCCTTAGTCAGCGCATAAGCGCTGACAGTCCCCCTAGTATGGGGGCCATTGGCAGGACGGGAAACGTTGAGCTGACAGCGCAGAATGGAGCTGACCGGCAGGCTGTGATGCAGTCGGGCCCTGTGGAAGAAAGCACCATTGACGGGATGGACAGCAGCAACAGCCCGATGCGGGAGACCTACGGCATGGAAGCACCGAGGACGGAAGGCCAGAAGCAGGCCAGGACGGAGCAGGTGCTGCGGAGCTGGAAGGTGGGCGAAAAGGCGGCGCAGGAGATCAGCCGGAAACAGCCGGAAGGCGTGGACAGTGACCGCTATGCGGCGGCAGCATCCACTCTGTACCGGCTGGGCCAGATGGAGGACGTGAAGACCTTTGACCAGGCGCTGGAGCTGGCGGGCACCGGCAGCGGCATGGCGGCCAACGTGAACTATGTGCTGGGCAACCTTAAGGGCCGGAACGCGCTGGAGATCGCCTACACCTACGGCAGGGATGCGGCAGAGACCCGGTGGGCCAAGAGCCAGCTGGGCGGCACTCTGACGGAACAGAGCCTGACGGGCCGGGGTGAGACCATCTACAAGGGAACCCTGCGCAACGCGAACGACGCTGGCAGCCAGGTGATCGAGCTGAACGCGGCGGCAACCGGCACCACGGCGGTGATGAAGAATGTGCTGATGAATAATCAGAACGTGAAGGCTTATGTGGACACGAAGACGGCCCGGATCTTCTTTGGGGACAGTGCACAGGATACGTTCGGCACGGTGCTGCACGAGGACTACCACTGGTACAACGCACTGGACAGCGAGGGAGCAAAGACTTTGCAGGACCATGCCCTGCTGTATCTGGCCAGGAGCAGCGGCTTTGAGACCGTGGACGAGATGATCCGGGAGAAGATGGCCGACTATGCCCAGCAGAACCTGACCTATGAGGAAGCTGCCGAGGAGCTGGTGGGCGATGCCTGGCGGGGCATCTTCTCCAATGAATCCGATTTCAAGCGCTGGGTGGAGTTCCAGCGCGGGCAGGCCGAGAAGAACAGCGGCAGGGCCGGAACCATCCGCACCGTGATGAACCGGGTGAAGGAGATGCTGGGCGGCATCATCAGCCGGGCAAAGGAAGTGCTGACCCTTGACCCAGACAACAGGGCGGCCCTGAAGGCCCAGCGTCTGGCCGAGAACGAGCGCAGAATTTTGCAGGACGAATACTTTGCCCACGCTGAAAAAGCGATGGACAACCTGCGCAGTGCAAAAGAAAACGCCGCTGCCCTCAAGACAGAGAGCGCGGCGGAAGGACGCAATATTCGTTTTTCGATCCAGAAGGATGCCGACGGAGAGAGCTACATCAAAATTGATGAAGATATCCTGAACGGTGTTCCACAGGAAGATTGGAAAACCGTAGTGAAGCAGGCCATCAAAGAACGGTATCCGAATGGCTTTGAGCGGAACGGCTGGACAATTTTGAACCATAAAGATGGAAGAAGTGAGTTTGTCCGTTCTAAATCTACAATGGCGCTTCAGAGAACGAACGAAGAAACGTATGCAGATAAAATGCGGATGGCTGCAAATCTGGATGAAATTATTAAAACCGCAGATGAAGTCTACAGAGAACCCGCAAACCACAAGAATGCGGAAGCATTCAACCGTGGAAAAATCAAAATTGTGGTTGGGCAGAATGCCTATGAAGCTGATGTTCTGACTGCCTTCAAAGCAAATGACCGGGAGATTTTCTATGATATTGTAGATATAAAATCTACAAATAATAAAACCTCCATGCGTACCCACGTAGAATCCAAAGATTCAAGGAGTAGTCTGCAAGGAGGTTTTACGGAACCCTCCGGCAAAGCCCACATGGAATCCGAAGATTCGGGGAGCAGAGGGTCGGAGGGTTCTATTTATCAGGAAAGCGCTGACACGGTACTCAAAACCGAGGAGGGCGGTGAACGCCCGAGCTTTCCTGCTAAAAATAGTATAGCACAAGAAAATGCCGAAAGCAAGGGAAACAGCGAACCTGTGAAGAAATCGGTGCGGTTCCAGCTGAGTGACGGCTCTGCTGGAAACGTGGATGAATTGGCGGCACTTCAAAAAGAAAGCAGGGAACTGGAACACCAGCAAAACGCCCTGAAAACAGAGCGAACAAACTGGCTGAACAGCGCCGAGGTACAGGAGATTGAAGCGAAGAGAAAATCTCTGGGGTTGTTCTCTGCCGAGGCAAAGGAGTTTAAGGCCAGTGAAGAATACCAGGCGTACCTTGCAAAGCGGAAGGACTTTAACCAGCGTGGTGCAGAGCTTGAAAACCGAATCGGTGAAGTGAATAATGCACTGCGGGAAGCTCATGCCAAGCTGGAAACCCAGAGAAATGAACAGAAGCAGAAACAGCAGGCTGTCTATGATGCCAAAGCAAAGGAAGCAGGCGGTGCGGCGAAGTATCGCCGTCAGCTGGCCGTGGAGCAGTTTGGCACGACGAGTGAATTTGAACGGGCCGGATACATCCTGCCGGATGGGCAGATGCTGGATTTTGCCCGGAATGATAAGACCCGTGACACCGACCACCGGGAAATTATGAGTGTGTTCGGCCCGGCGGAAGTATCGGAAGGGACGGACGCACTGAACAAGTTCCTGGCAGACGGGAATGTGCGGGTGATGGCGGAAGCTCCGGGTGTTGACCTGGCCGCAGACAAAGCCCCGACTGCTGCACAGCTGGAACAGATCCGTGAGATGGTGGGAAGCCTGGGCAGTGAACAGAGAAAGTTCACGCTGGATATTTCCACAACCGATGGCAGGGTTGCAGCCAGCAAGGAGTACAGCGGCCGCATTGATGCTGACCGTGTTGTGCGGGAGATCAGGGACTATTACAAGACCGGTGAGCTGCCCGCAGAGAGCAGCCTGGCACGATTCCGGTACCAGCTGGCGGCCAAAGCCGAACAGGCGGAACGTGACGCGCGGAAGAACACCCAGCGGCAGGCAAGCCGGGCCATTGCTGACAATAGCGCAGCGATGGAAACGCTGGCCCAGATGATGGGTGTGACCCACGGTGTGAGGATCAGCCAGGATTCCATTGACGGGCTGGCGGTGCGGTGGACAAAGGCCAACGGCAGCAGGGCCGACCGGACAAAGATTGCCGGAGAGACCCGGGCGCTGGTGGAGTACATGACGGCGGACGGGGCCAGCATGAGCAAGGCCAGCGCGCTGTCTGAGACCATTGCAGATGAGATTCTGAGCGGGGCGACCTACCGGAACACCGAGCTGTGGGACGAGTACCCGGAATACCACGACCTGAGCTACACGGTGAACAAGGACGGCCCGGCCAAGGCGGAGCTGGTGAAGCGGTACGGGACGTGGAGTGAAGCGGTGGCCGAGGCCCGGAAGCACGGCGTGAAGCTGCGGCAGGCAGAGGGTGTGCGGGACGGCAACCCGGCGGAAGTGTATGAAGCCATCGTCAACGACACCCGGGCCATGGGCGGCACTAAGGAAGGGGTAGCGGCCTTGTTCCGGGGCGCGGCCCAGGCGGCAGGCGTGGACGGCGCGGCCAGCATGGAGAGCACCGAGTGGCTGGATGTGCTGATGAACGTGCACGATGCCATCAAGCCCAGGATGATGAGCCGCTTTGCAGATGCTGCCGAGTACGAGGATGCCAAAGTGGAGCTGGCCGACCGGATGCTGGGTGATATCCTGAACGTGCCGGAGATGACCGATGCACAGGCCATCTTTGACGGGTTCCAGCGCTGGCAGCGCCAGGCTGTGGCTGCTGCCGTGGGCGAGGAGAACGCGGAGCAGGCGCTGAAGGATCTGCGGAAGGTGCAGAAGGAGCAGAACCGGGAGTTCAACCGGAGGATGTATGAGAACAGCCGGAACGGAAGCAGGGATGAAGCACTGCGGCAGTGGACAGAACAGCAGAAGCGGAATGAAAAAGCAGAAAAGCTGCTGGATCAGAATCTGGATACGCTGGGGCTGGACATCACCAACTACGGCGACATGGCCGAAAAGCTGGACGTGCTGAAGGAAGCCTACGAACGGGAGTGGAAGGCCGAAAAGAAGCGGCTGAAGGAAGAACGCCAGCAGATGCTGGACGAGATCCGGCTGGAAAACAAACAGCTGAAGCGGGAGAACTGGAACCTTTCGCACCAGGTGGCAGGAGAACAGCGCCGGGCTGATCGGGCTGAGTGGCAGCTGATCCATCAGGAAAACGAACTGCTGGAATGGGAGCAGGAAAACCAGCGCAAAGCTCAGGAGTGGCAGGAAAAGCAGGCGGAGCGAAACGCAATCGCCATCACTGCAGCCCAGCAGCAGCGGGACGAGGACATTGCCATTGCCAAGAAGCTGGCTGAGAAGCGGGTACAGAAAGCCCGGGACGGTCGGCAGAAGGACGAGCTGCGGCGGGGCATCCGGGCCAATGCTGCCCAGCTGAACCAGATGATCCTGCGGCCCAGCAAGGACCGGTATGTGCAGCCCCACCTGATCCAGCAGGCGGCAGAGGTGGCAAAGCTGGCGGATATGACACTGCTGAACGACCACGCCGTGGCCCGGCTGACGGCCCTGCGCACCAGCATCATGCAGTCGATGGGAGCCGAGAACAGCTCCAACGGCATCAGCGAGGACTGGAAGCTGAGCAAGGTGCCGGAGCTCATTGACGCGCTGCAGGCTGACCTGAATGCCAGCAAGCAGGCCCAGCTTGACCGGCTGAACCAGCAGCTGACAGAGGCCGAGGCACTGCCGGACAGCGAAAAGGCCGAGATGCTGCGTGACCGGCTGAGAAAGCGGATCCGGGAGACCGAGAACCGCACCTATCTGCCCATGACGGTGGACCAGATGCGGATGCTGAAAGCCATTACGACCAGCACACTGCATGTGATCCGGACGGCAAACAAGACCCTGAGCTTGCAGAAAGCCGAAGCGGTGGATAAGATCGCCAACGAGGCGGCTGCGGAGGTACGCCAGAGCAAGGACAACGATGGAAAGCTGCGGAGCGCCCTGACCAGGTACAACCTGGACATGCTGGGGGCTGGCCGTGTGTTCCGGATGCTGGGCGGCTACGCAAAGAACAGCCAGATGGAGAAGCTGGGCACCATGCTGAATGACGGCCAGCGGGAACAGACCCGGATCACGGTGGAGGGAACGAAACTCTTTGACAATGTGACGGGCAAGGCGAACCTGAGACAGATGGAAAAATTCGCCGGTCCGGGCGCGGAGCTGGTGGACATTGGCCTGAAGGACAGTAAGGGTCGGGCTGCACCGTTGACCCACGCCCAGCTGTGCAGCCTGTACATGCACCTGCAGAACGCCGACAGCCGGGAGCACTTGCTGAACGGTGGCCTGACGATCCCGGATGCGGAGGAGTACAACAGGGGCGACATTGAGAAGGCTTACCAGAAGGGCCAGACCGTGAAGATCGGGATGCTGAAGGACAGCGCGGGAAACCCCATGGCCGACACCGTGATCCAGGCCGTGGAGAAGGCCATGACCGACTACGACCGGGCCTGGTGCGAGGACATGAAGAATTTCTTCGGCAGCTACACCACGAACCTGATCAACGAGACAAGCATGAAGCTGCTGGGCTACCAGCGGGCCACCGTGAGAAACTATTACCCCATTGCGGTGGACAAGACGGCGCTGGCGACCCAGATCGAGGGCGTGAAACTGGATGCCACCATTGAGGGCCGGGGCTTCCTGAAGAACCGTGTCAAGAGCCAGATGCCCATCCTGCTGGAGGAGTGCAGCAGCGTGGTACAGCGGAGTTTGCGGGACACGGCAGCCTACGCCGGACTGGCGGCACCCATCCGGGATGTGCAGAAGGTGCTGAACAGTGGCATTGAGACCGAGGACGGCATCAAGATGCTGAAAAATGGTATCCTGAAAGAGCAGTGGGGCCAGAGCGCGACGAACTACATCGATGACCTGCTGACCGACCTGCAGACCACGCAAAGAAAGCGCTCGACCACAATGACCAAAGTGCTGGACAGGTTGCGCGGCAACTATGCGGGCGCGATCCTGACGCTGAACCCTGGTGTGGCCATTGCGCAGGCGGCATCTCTGCCAACGGCGGGCGCAGTACTGGGTGCGGATACCATGGCGGCGGTGGTGCCGTTTGTGAAGAACCTCTCCGGCAAGCAGCGGGCAGCGCTGGAACAGGAAATTGCCCAGCATGGGGATGTGCTGCTGCAATACCGACTGCGGGGAAGCCAGCGCGGTGAACTGGCCAGCATTGGCGTGAGCCAGGGCGCGGCAGAAAAGGCCATGGACAAGCTGCCCAAGTGGGTGACCGGCTGGATCAACAGCATGGACGAGATCACGGTAGCGGCACTGTGGGAAGGCTCCAAGCGGTATGTGGAGCACCATACCAATGAGTTTGCAGAGGGTGCAGCCACGAAAGGCAGCGAAGCCTACTGGGAAGCCGTGAACAAGATGTATCAGCGGGTCATCGAGGAGACCCAGCCAAACTACACCACCATGCAGCGGGCGGGGATCCAGCGCAACCCGGATCAGATGACCAAGACCCTGACCATGTTCACGACCCAGAGGTTCCAGAACTACGGCATTCTGGCCGATGCGGTGATGGACTACAACGCCCAGAAAGCACGGGACAAGGCTGCACACAGCAGCGAGACAGCAGAAGAAGTGAAGCGGGCCGGAAAGAACCTGAACCGGGCCATTGTGAGCCAGATCACCCAGACTGCTGTGTTTGCACTGATGAAGATAGGTGCGGACTTCCTGCTGCACCGGTGGGACAGAGAGCAGGACGAGAACGGAGATGTGACCGCGGCCAGCGTGAGCAAGCGATTCCTGAATCTGTACACGGAAAGCTTTGCGGGCAACTTCCTGTATGGCAGCGAGCTGTACAGCGCTGTGGGAAATGCAGTGAACGGTACGGATTACGATGTGGTGAGTGCAACCAACATCAGCGCTGTGAATGATCTTTTTGCAGCAGTAACGAAGTTTTTCAGCCTTGTCCGGCAGGACACCGGTGACATGACGGAGGAACAGCTGGAAGCGTATCACCAGAAACTGCGAAAGGCAGGCGTGAACCTGATGCAGTACGGGTTTGAAATTGCGGGTGTGCCTATGGGAAACGCCCGGAAAATGCTGGATGCCTTTGATGCCTATGTGGAAGATGCACGAGACATTGCAAGCGGAAGCGGCTTTTCGTTCAGCTCGACCCCGACGAGCGCCACCGGGCAGTATGACCGGCTGTACAACGCCATTGCCGAGGGGGACACGGACAACGCCAGCGGTGCTATGGCGAAGCTGGAAGCCATGGGCAAGGACGAAAAGACCATTGCCAGCCAGCTGAAGAACCGGCTGAAGAAATACAGCCCGGAGGTGGAGCAGGCTGCACAGGCCCGGAACGAGGGCAAAGACAGCCAGCGCCAGGAGCTGACAAAGCAGCTTGTGCGGGAAATGTACGAGACCCTGGGCATCCGGGAGGGTGTGAAAGCTGACGCGGAAAAGCGGACATGGGTGATCGACCTTGTGACCGAAGCCATTGAAAGCAAGGCCGAGGAGCTGTACAAGGGCGGCACCGAGGGCAGCGTGTACGATACCCTGACGGACGCACTGGAAACCGGAAAGCGGAAGGACGTACAGGACGAGATCGATCGGCTGCGGACGGCGGGCAAGGACGATGACAGCATCAAGCCGAAGATCACGGCGGCGGTGAAGGAAGAGTATCTGGCGGGCAACGACCACGACCGGGAGAAGCTGGAAAAGCTGCTGACGAGCCTGACCAAAGAGGACGGGACGGCCATGTATGAGGAAAAGAACTTTGCCCAGTGGGTGAAGGACGCGGCAAAAAAGGAGGAACAGGCAAAGAACAGCAAGGATGAGTGGGCAGGGGTGAGGTGAAACCCTCTCAGTGCGCAATCCGCCAAAGGCGGAGTTGCTTACAGCTCCCCCGAGGGGGGAGCCCTGCTTAGAAGAAAGGGAGACCGTTCGGGGTGAACGGCCTCCCTTTTTTTGTATGTCCGGGGTAGTTCCACCCGGCGGGGCGTGATAGGATAGGGGCAGGAAGGGAGTGAAACTGTGAGCCAACTGGATATCAAGATCAGAAAGCTGCAGGACAACGGTTCGACGTTCCGGGCAAACATTGAGACGCTGTATCTGGGCGGTGTGCGGAGCGCCAAGGTGGACGAGCTTCGCTTTGAGCTGCCGGAAGAGTGGAAGAACTGCACCGTGACCCTGCATGTGCAGCGCCTGAGCGGCACAAAGCCGGACCCGCAGATCCTGGACGAGAACAACAGCGCACTGGTAGACAGGCGGTGGACACTGGAAAAAGAGGGCACCTGGATGCTGCTGGCCATCAACGCCAGCGGCTACATTGCCATGACCAAGCCCGGCAAGTACACCTGCTATGACACCATCGACACCGACACGACCACCGAGAACATTACGCCGAGCATTTATGAACAGTTCGTGGCCGAGGTGACGAAGTACGCCAAGCAGGCGCTGGAGAGCATGAACGCGGCTAAGGCCAGTGAGGAAGCAGCGGCCAAATCTGCTAAAGAAGCAGCGAACTCTGCCGCCAGCATGGAAGAAAGCGTGCGGGTGAGCGGGGAAAATGCCAAAAAGGCTGCAAACAGTGCTGCTGCGGCAAAGAAAAGTGAGGAAGCGGCAGCAAAGAGCGCAGAGGCATCTGAGAACAGCGCTAAGAAAAGCGCCGAGAGTGAGAGTGCATCCAAGGCTAGTGCGGAAAAGGCAAAGGACAGTGAAGAGGCGGCGAAAAAGAGCGAGGACGCAGCAGCCCTGAGCGAGACCAACGCCGCCGCCAGCGAGACCGCCGCCAAGACCAGCGAGACCGCCGCCAAGCGGGCCCTGCAGGACACGGAGACGGAGCATACCGCCGCCTTGCAGGACATCGCGCGGGCCCGCACCACGGCCCTGAACGATGTGGCCAACTCCACCAAGAAGGCCACCACTGCGGCAAACACCGCCACCCAGCAGGCCACCGACGCTGCGGGGAGCGCTTCTGCCGCCGCCACCAAGGCCGGGGAGGCATCCACCAGTGCGGGGGCGGCAAAGGCCGATGCTGACCGGGCAGAGAAAGCCAGCACCAACGCGGCCAATGCGGCAATGAAAGCATTGAAAGAAGCCGCTGCGTCTGGAGCGTTCAAGGGTGATCCCGGTGCACAGGGGCCGCAGGGGCCGTCAGGGACGATCATCCGTGCGTATGATATTTCGCTTGCCACTTCCGGTTGGAAAGCCACATCCGATTCCAGTGCAAAATCTGCCGGGCTGGCGTATCAGTACGATGCCAGCGACAGCGGATGCACGTCGGCATTGGAACCGAGTGCAACCATCCGTCTGGAAAGTGTTGCTGTGGCCCAGAAAGCAGGATTGGGCAGCATCTGCCAGTCTGAATCCGGATACTGCCGGTTCTATGCGGCAAAAGTGCCCTCTGCGGCAATTTCGCTGCGGCTGCTTTTGATGGAACGGATACCGACATAAGAAGGGAGACTTTGAAATGGCAATTGGCGCAGTAGGCGGCGTACCTGCGGCGGACTATGTGCCGCCCGTGGGCATCATCCTGACGATGGGCGTAAGCACCAGCCCGGCGGAGCTCTACCCCGGCACCACCTGGGCCCGCATCAAAGACCGCTTTTTGTGGGGTGCATCGGACGCTCACCCCTTGGGCAGCACCGGCGGCAGCACCACTCACACTCTAACCGTGGATGAAATGCCACCCCATACCCACAGCGCCTCCCTCTATGAGGCCGGGGCGCATACACATACGATTTCGATTTTGGACGGCAGCTCAATGAACTTCAGCTACAGCGACTACCAAAATGCATATCTGAGCGGAAGCAAAAAAGTTACAACGTCTTCTGCCGGAGCGCACACCCACACAGTGACGCTAAGTGCGACCGGCTCGGGCAAGGCCTTTAACATAATGAACCCTTATGCTGCTAAAAATGTTTGGCGGCGAGTCAGCTAGGAGGTGAACACGGATGATTGGGACCGTGAAAGGCATTGGCGGAAGTGCCTGGATCCCGCACGTAGGATACGTCTGGAAGAGTGCTGATCCGACCAGCCCGGCGGAGCTGTACCAAGGGACTACTTGGGCTAAGATCAAGGACAGGACTATCCTTGCCGCCGGTGACACTTACACCACCGGAGCGACCGGCGGCAGCGCTACCCACACTCTGACCGTAGACGAGATACCGTCTCACTCTCACACAGGCAGTACATCCAGCGCCGGAGCACACACACATACGGTATACTCCGGAAGAACCGAGCTTTATGGCGGAGGAGAGTACGGAAGCTACTACCCATATTCGGGTGACTCGACCACGTCGTCCGCCGGAACCCATACTCACACGGTGACGGTAGGCAGCACAGGAAGCAGCAACGCTTTTAGTATCATGATGCCCTATGTTGTGCGGTATATGTGGGAGCGCATTGGATAGGAGGTAACTCTATGACAGGAGCAGTGATTTATAACATCAACTCCGGCTGGGTGCCGCCGGTGGACTATGTGTTGGAGGTCTATGATGATACCAGCCCTGCGGTGATGTATGCCGACACTATCTGGATGCAGCTGAAAGACTGTATCATCATCGCCGCCGGTGACATCTATACCGCAGGAGCGACCGGTGGCAGCAAAACAGTGACCTTGACCACGACACAGCTGCCAAGTCACTCCCACAGTGGCAGCTGCGGAAGTGCCGGTTGGCACTCGCATACGGCAACCGTCTCAAAGGTCAAAAACGAGTATGGGGGAGCCTACCAGCAAAGTGATAGCTATGGTTCTTATAAGAGTGGCTGGGAAAATGAAACCACATCCTCTGCCGGAGCGCACACCCACACAGTGACCGTAGGGCCCACCGGCGGAGGCAAAGCTTTTAGCCTGATGAACCCCTATGTGGCCGTGAACGTATGGCAGAGAGTAGGATAACCCTCTCAGCCTCGCATTCGCTCTCCAGTTCCCCAAAGGAAGAACCTTTTGCAGAAAGGACAAGTATGAAAATCATTGACGAAAACGGCGTTGAGCTAACCGAAGCACCTGACCTGACACTGGGCCGGCTGGTGGATGACGTGGAGATCGTGCACCATGACGCGATTGCTGGAGTTCAGCAGGTCAGCCATTACGTCCCTATCGAACATCTTGCCAATGGCAGCACCATCGTAGAAGAGGTTATCGATGTTCCCGGTGTTGAACCGAAGCCCGCCTGGGATGAGACAGTGCCAATCCAGCGGTATATCAAGTACACGCAGGACGAACTGGACGAACAGGCCCGGCAGCAGGAGCATGAAACTAAGATGGCGCAGATGCCGGAAACGGTGGCTGCACTGCAAAAGGAAAACGAGATGCTGAAACAGTGTCTGCTTGAGATGAGCGAGACTGTCTATGCGTAAATGTTACAAAAGACTAGAAAGGTTGGTATTTATGATGGCGATGTTATGGGCACAGGAAATCATGTCTGCTGAGACTGCGGAGGAAGCAAAGGCTTTGTATGAGCGCTGCCCCCGCTTGCTGAAGGAGAAGGTCAAGGCGATTCTTATCAAGAGCGGCTTTGAGGAAATTACACAGTAAGGAGGCGCAGAGCAATGGATGACCTGAAGGTGCGCATCACACTGGGTGACACGACCCTGGAGGGAACATTGGACGAGCTGCTCGAGAGCGGAACTTTCAAAATGGAGTATGACCAGGCAGGGCTTAACAAGATCGTGCAGGAAGCTGTTGCCCTACAGAGAGCTGAGTATCAGAAAGACCCGCAGCATTACCATGTGCATACCATGACCATGGACGAGCTACCGCATCATCCCTGCACAACAAACCCGGGAGCGCATACATTCGGCAGTGAAATGTATGGGATTCGACAATTCCATGCATGGCCAATCTGCAGTGGAAAGCATGTCACGATTTGGCCCAATGATGATGCCGGTACGAGTTGGCGAGTTTATGCGGGAGTCACTTTGAATACTGCAAAGGAGGCGCAGAATGCCTAGAACAATACTTGACGTGAGCAAATGGCAGGGCAGCATTGACTGGGACAAGGTCAAGGCAAGCGGCCTTGTCTCCGGCGTGATGATCCGGGCCATGGGCAACAGCAAAGAGGGCAAAACCAGTAAGCCGTACCTCGACCCCTATTTCGCCCGCAACTACGCCGAGTGCCAGCGCCTGGGCATCCCGGTGGGCGTGTACGGCTACTTCAAGGCCACCACCAAGGCACAGGCCGACAGGGAGCTGGCCCTGTTCAAGCAGGCGCTGGACGGCAGAGCCTTCCAGCTCCCGGTGGCTGTGGACATCGAGGACAAGCTGCAGGCGGCCCTGAGCAAGTCCGCCCTGACCGATATCGCGGCCCACTGCCTGAGCGTGGTGGAGAGCTGGGGCGTGTACGCCATGCTCTACACTGGCCTGAACTTCGGGCAGACCAACCTTTACATGGGCGGCGCGGCCCTCAAGCCCTACGACGTATGGCTGGCGGCCTACCGCACCAGGAAGCCCACCCCTGACTGGGCCTTTGGGATGTGGCAGTACACCAGCAGCGGCAAGATTCCCGGCATCGCCAAGGGCGCAGACCTGAGCGTGGCCTACAAGGACTACGCGGGCATCATCCAGCGCAAGGGGCTGGGCAAAGTGAAAGGAGAATGACAATGAAAAATGAGATTTGTGCGGCCATCGGCATTGTGGGTGGGGCCATTGCCAGCCTGCTGGGCGGCTGGGACACGGCGCTGCAGACGCTTATCATCTTTATGGCGATCGACTACATCACCGGCCTGATCGTGGCGGGGGTGTTCCACACCAGTCCCAAGACCAAAACTGGCACCCTTGAGAGCCGGGCAGGCTGGAAGGGCTTGTGCCGCAAGGGTGTGAGTCTGCTGGTGGTACTGGTGGCCTGCAGGCTGGATGCTGTCATCGGGTCGAACTTTATTCGGGACACCGTTGTCATTGCGTTTGTATGCAATGAGACTATCAGTATCGTGGAGAATGCCGGACTGATGGGTGTGCCCATCCCGGCGGCGCTGACTCGTGCTGTGGACGTGCTGAAGCAGCGGGCGGAAGAAAAGAACGGCAGCTGACAACGGCCCCGGGGAGCCTGATGGTTCCTCGGGGCTGAATTTGCGTTTTCGACTTCTTTCGACAAAAGGCGTAGCATGATGGGCGAAAGGATGTGTTAGAATGACTGATACACAATTTGACCACTTGCTGCGCCCTCTGGGTATCATTCGCACAAAGAATGATTATTATACTCTCCGGCAGTGTATGACGCTGATTTGCACCAGGCCTGACCGGTTGCGAGCCTTGCAGAAGGAAGTTTATCTGCCTGTGGCGGAAGCTTCTGGTCATGCTTGGAGGGCTGTGGAGAGCGCTGTTCGCAGGACGGCAAAGCTGGCATGGAAAACTGACCTGGAAAAAGTGCAGGTGTTGGCGGGATACCCGCTGGATCATCGGCCAACGGCGGGACAGTTTTTGGAGATGCTGTATAATGCAGTAAGTGAATAAAGAAAACAATGTGATTCGTTGATACTGTAAAAAGAAAAAGAACCACTACAAAAGGCATTGACCTTATGCAGTGGTTCTTTTGTTACCGCTCAGGGAGCGGCATAATCAGGACGAAGAACGCGCCCACGAAGTAGATTGTGGGGTTCGCCTGATTCTTGTGTGGTGGAGGCGATGGGAGTCGAACCCATGTCCGAAAAGAGCTCAGCGTAGGTGTCTCCGGGTGCAGGCGATCAACAACATTCCCTCCGCGTCACGCCGGTCGCCAGGCTAACGCATTGGTAGCTTCATGAGTTCCTGCCGGTCCGCAAAGCTTAGGTCCGTTCAGGTGCTGTGTCTAAAGGACGCCCCGGCCCCACACGACACAAGAGTGGGCGGAACGCGCAGCACTCAGGCTGCGAGCAACTGATAATTATTGTTGTCAGTTAATTTTTTGGAGGAGTTTAGAGCAGGTCCCCCACTGCTACCCGCTGCCCAGGCCTCGCTCCCCCCGTCGAAACCTTTACGCCCCCATAAAACACACCTTGCGGTGTGGGTAAGCTTTGAAGTTTCCGGGCAGGAATGCTGCCTGAAATCAATAGTAAACGCCGTTGGATTTAACGGCCCGGTCGATGGAGCGCTTGGCATCACGCTTGGCGGCATCTGCACGCTTGTCGTAGAGCTTTTTGCCCTTGCACAGGCCCAGCTCCATTTTGACGCGGCCATGCTTGAAGTAGAGCGAAAGCGGCACAAGAGTGTAGCCCTGCAGCTTGCACTGCTGGTGCAGCCGCCGGATCTCATTCTTGTGGGCCAGCAGCCGCCGCACCCGCATGGGGTCCTGGTTGAAGATGTTGCCGTGGTCGTAGGGGGTGATGTGCATTCCCTTGACCAGCAGCTCGCCGTCCTCAATATCGACCCAGCTGTCTTTCAGGTTCACGCCGCCGGCACGCAGGCTCTTGACCTCAGTGCCTTTCAGCTCAACGCCGGTCTCCAGCGCTTCCAGAACGAAATACTCGTGGCGCGCTTCCCGGTTTGTGGCAATCGTCTTGGTTGCCGGACGCTCTTTGGTCGGTGCCATTCTGCGCGCCTCCTTTCTCTCGCTTTGGTATCGTTACGTTAGTATATCATATTTTTGTGGATTTTCAAGGTCACTTTTTGAAGAAACTGTAAATCTTTCCCGCAAAAAGCGCCTTACAGCTTTTTATAGCCCACCGGTTCGTCCGCTGTGCACCGCCGCTCCATCAGGTAGGTGTCCAGCCAGCGGCCGTGGCAGTCCCGGGCAATGCGCTCCCGGCGGCCCACCACGCGGAAGCCGCATTTCAGGTGCAGGCCCCGGGAGGGGGCGTTGTCCTGCAGCACCGTGGACTGCAGCGTCCAGTACCCGGCCTGCTCGGCCTCACGGCAGAGCGCCGTGAGCAGGTGATAGCCCAGCCCCTTGCCCCGGAATTTCTCCCCGACATAGATGCTCACCTCGGCCACGCCGCGGTAGCACCAGCGGGGGTCTACCCGATGCAGGGCTGCCCAGCCGGCCACGACCCCATCGTCCAGCACCACCAGGCGGCATTCCCGGGTATGGGATGCGTCCCAGGCGGTGTAGGGCGGGCAGTTGGTCTGGAAAGTGGCGTGCTCGGTGGCAATGCCCTCCAGATATATTTTGGACACGGCAGTCCAATCCTCCGGCATCATGGGCCGGACTGTGATCTCACTCATATTCCCATCCTGATCGGAGCCGCAATGCTCCGGTTTCCCCTCATTGCGTGTGCAATATCTCTTTTCAGTATAGCAGAATCTGCCGCAAATCACAATGGAAACCTGTTCACCTCAGGCCGGGCAGAGTGTCCGGAATCTGAATACCCGGCCCCTCGGAAGCGTGGAGATCACAACGCATGGATTTTGCGGACAGATTTGTTTTGACAATACCGGCGGGTGTGATACAATAGAACAAAAACCAACCGGTGTCGCCTGTGCAGTCTCATATTATAGTCCTCTGTACGGGAAAATGCAATCAGGGCGGTGCCGGGGGAAAGGAACGGAACATGAAACAGGCAAAACGAATCGCCGCGATGGTGCTGTGTCTGCTGGCACTGCTGGCCCTGCCCGCCGGTGCCGTAATGGAAAAGGGAGAGCCCAACATCACGGCCCAGACCACCATGAAGGAAGTGCGCAACAACCCGGGCATCAAGAACTCCGGCTTCTACACCTACTCGCAGGATAAGGACTGCCCGCCGGGTCAGGCCCTGTGGGAGATGACCACTGTGGAGGGCTACACCAACGAGTATGTGGCCGAAGGCTGTGCCAAGGGGCTGAATCTGGTCATTGAGAACTACAACAATGGCGTTCAGGTTACCCACTCGTTCTACACGGATGCGGAAAAGGCGGCGGATCGCACCAAAAACAACACCGGCCTGTTCTATTTCCCGGCCAAGGCTGAAAATGCAAAGTTTGCGCTGATCCTGGCTGGCAGCGGTGCCAATGAGAGCGCCGAGCTGGAGGAGGGGGCCTGTACGGCCTGGCAGCTGCATGAGCTGGGCTATGCCGCCTTTATTCTGCGGTATCGCGTCTGGACGGATGCTTCCGATGATGCTCCGCTGGAGGACATCGGCCGGGCCATGCAGTACATTGAGGAACACGCTGCGGAGTTTGGCATCCAGCCGGAGCAGTACGCCATCGTGGGATATTCCATGGGCGGCCACCTGACGGGTCTGTTCGGCACGGAATCGGTGGGGTATAAGCATTACAATGTGCCCAAGCCTGCCGCCCTGCTGCTGGGCTACCCCATCAACGATATGACCTACATCAAGCCCATCTACCATGTCATTCAGGATATCGGCGCGTACGGCCCCAAATACTATACCCGGAATCTTTCGGATGAGATCACGCCGGACTACCCCGCCACCTACCACTGGCACGGTGTGAACGACACGCTGCTGAAGGAGCTGGTCTACTGGCGGCAGGGACCGCAGCTGGAAGCTGCCCTGCAGGCCAATCACGTCAAGCATGTTTACCGGGTGTTCAACAATGCACCTCACGTCTGCGGCATCGGCACCGGAACAGATGCCGAGAACTGGCTGGTGGAAGCCACTGCTTTCTGGGAAGAGCAGTGCGCCTGAGAGAAAGGATGAAACAGGATGAAAGATCTGAACGAAGCATTTGTGCATCTGAACGTCGGTCTGCCCGATGATGTGGAGCGGCTGAAGGCCGCGGGCTATTACAAAGAAGCCGTGGCACGGATCGATGAATATCTGGCCGAGGACTGGACGGAGACCCAGAACAGCCCCCGCAGTCAGGGGTTGGAAATGCCAGAGTATGAGCAGCCCGCCAACCCTGTGCCCCACGGCGTGGACGCGCTGCGGGATGCCCTGCTGGTGCAGAAGGAGATCATGTGCCGTCTGCCGCAGGAATACTGCTGGAACGAGGCACAGGCCGTGGCCCGGATGCAGGGCCTTGTGCGGGACTTCACGGTGGAGGAGTTCCGCCAGCTGGTGCATGAGGGCCGGGTGGACTGGCGGTTCGTGGAAGGGGAGAAGCACTACCTTGACCGCTTTGCCGAGACGCTGATCGCCACCCACGCCGACCTTGCCGCCCGTCAGCTCGACCCGCCCGCCCCGGCTACGCTGGCCCGGGAGCGCCGCCGCCGCATCCATGACCAGATGGAGCGGGAGGGGCAGGCCAGTGCCCGCATCACGCTGAAGACCAGCGTGGGGATGTCGGATGAGGCCTTTGCCGCCGCTCTGGCCAAGGCAAAGGCAGAGGGCCGGGAGAGCGTACACGTCCGCGCCTGGCTGCCCATCCCGGCGGAATGCCTGGCCCAGAGCGAGATCGAGCTGCAGAGCTTTACCGAGCAGCCGGGCCGCATCGCCGATGCAAACGCCCCCCAGCGCACGGTCTGCTGGGAGGCTGACCTGACCGAAAACCGCCGCTTCGGGGTGCAGTACCGTTACAAGACAACGGCAGTCTATGCTGACCCGCTGGACTTTGTGCCTGCACCGGAACAGCCGACCTTTGATACCGAGGAGCAGGCCCCGCATATCGTGTTCACACCCTATCTGCGGGCGCTGGCCGCACAGCTGACCGAAGGGATCACCGACCCGGCGGAAAAGGCAAAGCGCATCTATGATTACGTTACCCTGAACGTGCGGTATCACTATCAGCCCGCCTACTTTGTGCAGGACTGCCTGCCCGACCGCTGCGCACGGAACCGGCGCGGTGACTGCGGCATTATGGCCCTGACCTTCATCACCCTCTGCCGTCTGGTGGGCATTCCGGCCCGCTGGCAGAGCGGCCTGTCGGTGTCGCCCACCGGCGTGGGCTGCCACGACTGGGCCATGTTCTACATTGCCCCCAAGGGCTGGATGTATGCCGACTGCTCGTTTGGTGCCTCCATGGCACGGCAGGGCGAGGAAGAGCTGCGCCGCCACTACTTCGGCAGTCTGGACACCGGGCGCATGGTGGCAAACCGCGCCTTTGAGGCACCCTTTGACCCGCCGATGTACGGGTTCCGCTCCGACCCCTATGATAACCAGTCGGGCGAGTGCGAGGTGGACGGCGTGGGCCTTTATGGCGATGCGCTGGATACCCGGAAAGAATTGGTCGATTTCGAGGACTTATAATCAATGGAATTTTTAGCTGGATTGTACACCCTGCTGCTGGTCACCATCTGCCTGCTGCTGGCAGTGGTGCTCTGGAAACTGAACAAGCCCCGGAACGGGGGAGACTACGAGGAGCTCAAGCGCTGGATGCAGCAGCAGCTCGATGCACAGGCAAAAGACTTTGCGGCCAGACAGGCGGCAATGGCGGAGCAGAACTATACCGCCATCCGCAGCGTCAGTGAGACGCTGCAGACCTCAGTGCAGAGCATGAGCACTACACTGGCACAGGGCCAGAGCGGCCAGCAGCAGATCCTGACCCAGCGGCTCCAGAGTCTGGAGGCCGCCAACACCCAGAAGCTGGAAGAGCTGCGCAAGACCCTTGCGGAAAACATGACCGCCCTGCAGGCCGAGAACGCCAAAAAGCTGGATGAGATCCGCCATACCGTGGATGAGCAATTGCAGGATGCCCTGCAGAAGCGGGTGACCGAGAGCTTCAAGGCTGTGAACGACCAGCTGGAACAGGTGTACAAGGGGCTGGGCGAGATGCAGAACCTTGCCGCCGATGTGGGCGGGCTGAAGCAGGTGCTCTCGGGCGTTAAGACCCGCGGCATTCTGGGTGAGATCCAGCTGGGGGCCATTCTGGAAGAGATCCTGGCCCCGGAGCAGTACGAGACCAATGTGGCCACCATTCCGGGCAGCACCCAGCGGGTGGAATACGCCATCAAGATGCCGGGCACGGACGGCGGCACGGTCTGGCTGCCCATCGACTCCAAATTCCCCGGCGACACCTACGCGCATTTGCAGGATGCCCAGGCCTCCGGCGATGCGCAGGCGGTGGAGAATGCCCGCCATGCGCTGGAACTGGTGCTGCGGAGCGAGGCAAAGGATATCCGGGAAAAGTATGTGGAACCGCCCTACACCACGACTTTTGGCATCCTCTTCCTGCCTTTTGAAGGGTTGTACGCCGAGGTGGTGAACGCCGGTCTGCTGGAGGTGCTGCAGCGGGATTATCAGGTGAACATTGCAGGCCCCAGCACCATGGCAGCTCTGCTCAACAGCCTGCAGATGGGCTTCAAGACCCTTGCCATCCAGAAGCGCTCCGGCGAGGTCTGGCAGCTGTTGGGTGCCGTTAAGACGGAGTTCGACAAGTTCGGGCAGGGGCTCTCCAAGATGCAGCAGCGCCTGCGCCAGACCGATGAAGAGCTGGACAACCTCATAGGTGTCCGCAGCCGGGCCATCAGCCGCAAGCTCCGCAGTGTCCAGAGCCTGGATGATGCCAGCGCGGCAGCCCTGCTGGAGCTGGACACCGAGCCCGGCCGGCCGGTGGCAGCAAGACTGCCGGAGGAGCTTGAATAATCTTTAACAATGTGCTATACTAGGAACCGTTATTAGTATTATACTGCCGCTTTTCCGGCACAGCAATATGGATAGAGAGGATGTCTGCTATGAGCGTGAAAAAGATCAGCGAAGCCATTCTGGGCGTTGGTGTGGACGATACCACCATTGACCTGTTCGAGAGCCAGTACCCGGTGCCCACCGGCGTGAGCTACAATTCCTATGTCATTCTGGACGAAAAGACTGCCATTCTGGATACGGTGGACAACCGTGCCACGGAGCCCTGGCTTGCCAACCTGACCGAGGCACTGGCCGGACGCAAGCCGGATTACCTGGTGGTCAGCCACATGGAGCCTGACCACGGTGCCAATATCGCCAGACTGGCCGCCCTCTACCCGGAAATGCAGGTGGTGGGCAACGCCAAGACTTTCCTGTATATGGATCAGTTCTTTGGGGCGGATGCCGTTGCCAAGGAGCGCCGCGTGGTGGTGAAGGACGGCGAGAGCCTGAGCCTGGGTACCCACACCCTGACCTTTGTGTTTGCCCCCATGGTGCACTGGCCCGAGGTCATGGTGAGCTATGAGAGCAGTGAAAAGGTGCTCTTCTCTGCAGACGGCTTTGGCCGGTTTGGTGCAGTGGCCAGGTTTGACGAAAACGCCGACTGGGCCAGCGAGGCCCGCCGCTACTACCTGAACATCGTGGGCAAGTACG
>OFLY01000198.1_pt1 | contig 50647 bp, 61 predicted proteins | sample 1541161 | NCBI WGS metagenome assembly OFLY01 (sample SAMN04209247, study PRJEB22552) | human gut metagenome | biome: gut; material: feces | host: Homo sapiens | place: USA: Oklahoma | reverse complement strand
GGAGAGCATCTGCCTTACAAGCAGAGGGTCACAGGTTCGAGCCCTGTAGGTCCCACTTTTTAAAATTTAATATGGCGAGATAGCTCAGTTGGCTAGAGCACGCGGTTCATACCCGCGGTGTCGAGGGTTCGAATCCCCCTCTCGCTACTTTTTTTATGCAAATATGGAATGTAAAAATGGCAGAATCACTTTTACATTCCTTTTTTTATCTAAAATTATTTCATTTTTTATTCTATTGATACATTTATCGAAAAATGTGGTATACTAAAAAAGAATGTGCGTTGAGCGAGGTGAATGTAATATGAGAATAGGAATGGGCTATGATGTTCATAAGCTTGTTGAAGATAGAAAATTAATACTTGGTGGAGTGGAAATTCCTTATGAGAAGGGATTGCTTGGTCATTCAGATGCGGATGTTGTAGTACATGCCATTATGGACGCATTACTTGGAGCAGCTGCACTTGGAGATATAGGAAAACATTTTCCGGACACTGATCCTAAATATAAGGATATATCAAGCATTGAATTACTTAAACATGTTGGAAAACTTTTAGATGAGAACAATTACAGAATTGGAAATATAGATGCAACAATTATTTGTCAGAGACCAAAGCTTGCACCATACAGAGAACAGATGATAAAAAATGTTGCTAAGGCATTAAACGTAGATACATCAAAGGTTTGTATCAAAGCAACAACAGAAGAAGGACTTGGATTTACAGGAGAAGGGCTTGGTATTTCATCACAGGCCATAGCCTTATTGGAAAATTAAAATGGAAGAATATAATTTACAGGAAATAAGAATAGAGGATTATAATAGTATAAAAGAATATTATCAGAAGAGAAGGCCGGAGACGGCAGACAGCAATATACTTGATTTATATATTTGGCTTAACTGTTATCCAACATGGTATTTTACTAATGATAAAGGATTGATGTGGGTAGCAAAAAGTGAAGATGGACAATATTATTCTTCAATACCCTGTTGCAAAGATGAAGATTTAAAAGAATGTTTTCTTGAAACTCAGAAGTATTTTAATGAAGTACTTCAAAAGAAGCTTGTTATGTATGTGGTGGACAAGGCAGCAGTTGACTTGTTACAACTTCCGGAAGATGAATATGTTGTAGTTCCTGACAGAACATATGCAGATTATGTTTATGATGCTGAAAAATTACGTACATTTAGCGGGAAAAAATACCATAAAAAGAAGAATCACTTAAATGCTTTTAAGAGGGAATATGAAGGCAGATATGAGTTTAAATTTTTAAGCAAAAAAGATGAACCTGAAATATTGGCTTTTTTAGAAGATTGGAAGAAGCACAAGAGTGATACTGAGGAACATGAATTTATTGACAGTGAAGCTGTTGGAATTAAATATATTCTTGAACATGAAGAAGTGTTTGATTACAAAATAGGCGCAGTTTATGTGGATAATAAGCTGGAAGCTTTTACAATCGGTAATTACGAAAGTAGGGAAGATATGGTTTATATTCCGGTTGAGAAGGCGAATCCTGAAATCAGAGGGCTTTATCCATATATTTGTAGCCAGTTTCTGATAGAAGCTTTTCCTGAAGCAGGAAAAGAAAACAGGGAAGATGATATGGGATTAGAAGGACTTAGAAAATCAAAATTATCATATAATCCGATTTATATGGTGGAAAAATATACTATAATTCAAAAATAAAGGGCTTAGGAAACGTTATGATTAGATATCTTGAAAATAATGAAAAACAAAATATCAGACCATTATATGAGCACTGTTTTGATGATACAAAAGAGTACACTGATTACTATTTTCAAAATAGATTGCCGGGCAATCATGTTATTGTAAACGAAAGAGATAACAAGATAGTGAATTGTGTTCATCTTATCCCAAAGACAGTTATACTTGGAAAACTAAAGACAAACATTATTTATATATATGGTGTTGGTACTTATGAAGAGTATAGAAAACAGGGAATTATGTCAGAAACATTTAAATATTTGCTAAAAGATATGTTTATGGATATGGAAGCTTTCACATATCTGATACCTTCAGATGAAGGAAAGGCAAAGGTTTATAGCGGATTGGGATTTGAATATGTTATGGATAAGCAGGATTTAAAACCTGTTGATCAAAGAAAGAAAGCTACTCATTCCCTTATTTACAGAAAAGCTGAAAAGTCAGACTTAATCAGACTTGCCATATTTGCTCAGGCATCAATGGAAAAAAATTATAGCGTAAGCCTTGCAAAAGACAGCGATTATTTTAAGAAGATTAATGAACTTATAAAAATCGAAGGTGGCGACATTGATATTTATGTTGAAAATAAGGTTATTGTAGGTTATAGAATATGGATAGATGGTGAAATTCTTGAAGAAGTTCTTGATCCGTCAATACAGAGTCTTAACTGGCTTGAAAGCACAGGAAAGCCTTATGTTATGGCAAGAATCATAAACATCAGAAAGACAGTAAGACTTTTAGGATTTCAGGGAGAAGGAAGAAAGATTTTAAAGATTACAGATCCGGTTCTTGAGGAAAATAACGGTTGCTTTATATTGACATATGGACACGGTAATGTAAAATTGGATAAAGTAAAAGAAGAACAGTTAATGGAAGATATTGAGTTTGATTTGACTATTGGAGAGTTGACAGCTCATATTTTTGGTTACAAAATAATAGAAGGTTTACCTTTGGTATGTAAGAAGGACAGCTTTTTTATTAATGACTATTTGTAAGATATTAACATATATATAAATAAAAAGTGAAAGTGTGTATAAAGTGGGATTTTGGAGTTATTACAAAGAAGAAGTTAAAGTTATAAGGGATAGGGATCCGGCCATTAAGAAGGACATTGAAGCTATACTTTATCCTAGTTTTTGGGCGATATATAATTATAGAAGGGCTCACAAACTTTATGAACGGGGAAAGGTTTTTAAGGCAAGAAGGATTTCTCAGAGAACAGCCAGAAAGACAGGAATAGAAATACATCCGGGTGCCAAGATTGGCAAGGGACTTTTTATCGACCATGGGCATGGCGTTGTTATTGGTGAAACAGCTATTTTAGGTGACAATATTACTTTGTATCAGGGAGTTACTCTTGGAGGAACAGGAAAGGAACAGGGTAAGCGTCATCCTACGCTTGAAGACAACGTTTTGGTTGGTGCAGGAGCAAAAGTTCTTGGTTCCTTTACAATAGGCAGAAATTCAAAGATTGCAGCAGGTTCTGTTGTACTTGAAGAAGTGCCACCTTATTCTACAGTTGTAGGAGTTCCGGGAATTGTAGTTAAGAGAAATGACGAGGCAGTTCCTTGTTATGATCTTGATCAGGTTCACATTCCACATCCTGTACAGAATGAATTAAAGAGATTAAGTGACGAAAATACAAAACTTAGAGAAATGATAGACCAAATTAACAACAAAATTAAGGAGTAAAGCTATGAAAATATACAATACGTTAACAAAGAAAAAAGAAGAATTTGTACCTCTTGAAGAGGGAAAGGTAAAAATGTATGTTTGTGGACCTACAGTTTATAACCTTATTCACATTGGAAATGCCAGACCAATGATTATATTTGACACTTTCAGAAGATATCTGGAATATAAGGGATACGATGTTAACTATGTATCAAACTTTACTGATGTAGATGACAAGATTATCAAGAAAGCGATTGAAGAGGGAACAACAGCAGAAGAAATTTCACAGAGATATATTAAAGAGTGCAAGAAAGATATGCATGATTTAAATATTGAACCTGCAACAACTCATCCACTTGCAACTCAGGAAATTGATGGAATGATTGAAATGATTAAAACATTAATTGATAAGGGTTATGCTTATGATGCTGACGGAACAGTATATTACAGAACAAGAAAGTTTAAGGATTATGGAAAACTTTCAAAGAAGAATATTGATGATTTGGAAGCAGGTCATAGAGATATAAAGGTTGCAGGAGAAGAATCAAAGGAAGATCCTCTTGATTTCGTGCTTTGGAAACCTAAGAAAGAAGGAGAACCTTCATGGCCATCACCATGGAGTGACGGAAGACCGGGATGGCATATTGAATGTTCAGTTATGTCAAAGAAATATTTAGGAGATGAAATTGACATTCACGCAGGTGGAGAGGATTTAATATTTCCACATCATGAGAATGAAATTGCACAGAGCGAAGCTGCAAACGGATGTGAATTCTCTAAATATTGGATGCATAATGGCTTCTTAAATATTAACAATAAGAAGATGTCAAAATCATTAGGCAATTTCTTTACAGTAAGAGATATTTCAGAAAAATATGACCTTCAGGTTTTAAGATTCTTTATGCTTAGTGCACACTACAGAAGTCCGCTTAACTTTAGCGATGACCTTATGGAATCAGCAAAGAACGGACTTGAAAGAATAATCACATCAGGAGCAAAAATTAGAGATATTATTTCTAATGGCAAAGACGGAAAAGTTACAGATGCAGAAGCTAAGTTATTAGATGAAGCAAAAGAATATATTACTAAGTTTGAAGAAGCTATGGATGATGATTGCAACACAGCAAATGCAATTTCAGCAGTATTTGAATTAGTTAAGTTTGCTAATAGTAACTTAAATGAAGGAAGCACAAAAGAATTTGCTGCAGGTGTATATGAAATTTTAGATAAGCTTTGCAATGTACTTGGGATTATTCTTGAAAAGGAAGAAGAAAAAGTAGGCGATGAAGATTACATTGAAGAAATGATTGCAAAGAGAGCTCAGGCAAAGAAAGATAGAGATTTTGCAATGGCTGATCAGATTCGTGATGAATTGGCAGCAAAAGGAATTGTATTAAAAGATACAAGAGAAGGAACAAAGTGGTCAAGAGCTTAATTAGTGGTAATATGGAAGAAAATAAAATTTTAGGGGAACATAGTGATTTGTTCCAAATTATAAAAGATACAATGGAGTTAAAGGATATTGACATAATTAATTATTCACCTTTGACTCTGGCATATATAGGCGATGGAATTTATGAAATCGTAATTAGAACCATAATTGTTGACCAGGCAAACAGACAGGTTAACAAAATTCATAAGGCAGCATCAAATCTTGTAAAGGCACACACTCAGGCAGAAATGATTTTTGCAATAATGGATAAGCTTACTGAACAGGAACTTGCCATTTATAAGCGTGGCAGAAATGCCAAGGCAGTAACCCGTGCAAAGAATGCGTCAATGTCTGACTACAGAACAGCTACAGGATTTGAAGCTTTAATGGGATGGCTGTATTTAACAAATAAGTCTGAAAGAATGATGCTTTTAATTAAAGAAGGCTTAAGTATTATAGAAAAGGAAGAAGATAGCAAATGAGATACGAGGAATTTACGTTAGAAGGACGTAATGCGGTAATAGAAGCATATCGTGCCGGAAAAACAATAGATAAGCTTTTTGTTTTGGAACATTGCAAAGAAGGTTCAATGAACACAGTGCTTCGTGAAGCAAAAAAACATGACACAGTAATTAACTATGTTAAAAAAGAACGTCTTGATCAAATGTCAGAAACAGGAAAGCATCAGGGAGTAATCGGCTATCTTGCTGCTTATGAGTATGCTACAGTTGATGAAATCTTAGATAAGGCAAGAGAAAAAGGCGAATCACCTTTTGTAATCTTACTTGATGATATTGAAGATCCTCACAATCTTGGTGCGATTATAAGAACAGCAAACCTTGCAGGAGCACATGGCGTAATTATTCCAAAACATCGTGCTTCAGGACTTACTGCAACAGTTGCAAAAACATCAGCAGGCGCATTAAACTATACACCTGTTGCCAAAGTAACAAACATTTCAAAGACAATCGAAGAATTAAAGAAAGAGGGAATGTGGTTCGTCTGCGCCGACATGGGCGGAACAACAATGTATGACCTTGACCTTAAAGGCTCAATTGGACTTGTGATCGGAAACGAAGGCAAAGGAGTCAGCAGACTTGTAAAAGAAAAGTGTGACTTTGTTGCTTCAATTCCAATGTTTGGAGATATCGATTCCCTTAATGCTTCAGTTGCAACAGGAGTTTTGGCTTACGAAATAGTACGCCAGAGAATGGGAAAGTAGACGTGAAGATTATAATTAAATGCAAATAGTACTAGAAATAGTACTGTTTGCATTTATTTTTTTGCAATTAAGCGAAAAAAACTGTACAAATTCTAAACAGTTCAGGATAGCAACAGAAGTTAAAAAGGATGAGGAAAGACAGGGTGACAACTTTGTCCCCTAATTTGAGTGGTGACAGAAATGAGAAAAATTAAGTATTTTGATAACGAGCTATCAGTTGAGGAATATATAAAAATACAGCTGGTTAGAAATGATGGAACTAAGAGTTTAGTATATAGACAAGATTTGATTGATGAATGCAAGTCGGGAAACATTCAGACCAAAGCTACATCAACAAAGGAGCAGCTTGTGGAGTTGTTAGTTAATAATGGAGTTACTTATAAAGAACTGGCCAGTAAATACAAAATCGGAGTAACAAGTAAAGCGTATCAGGATACGTTTGGAATAAATCATAATCAGGTGAAGAAGCTAGAAAAGAAAAAAGTAATTGATGTAGTTGGTCAATATGAGTTTAGAGCTTATGGACGAAATTTAACAGCACCTTTATATGATATATATCAATTTGCTTCTATACCGGAAGAAGTTATTAAAAATATTTAAAAGATTAGAAAGAGAGGTTATTTTTATGAGATTACAAGAAGTTCTAAATAAATTTACTAATTGCGATTTTTTAATTACGGTTAATGGCTGGTGTAGCGAGTTATACTTTGGAGAATATGAGGATGAAAAGAAGAGAGAGTACTGGAAAGAATATAAGGATAAGAAAGTAAAAAGTATGGCAATCCTTACGACAAATGGAGAGCCGGAACTTTGCATTGAAATAGAGGAGGAAAAATAAATGAAAATAATATGTAACAATAAAGTGATTGATTTAGATAAATTTGACACTGTAACCTGCAGGGAAAGTCTTGTTGGTGAAGGTTTTCCAATTGAGGCAGTTAGAAGAGAAGCAGGTGGATTTTTTGGAGGAATTGAAAAAATTACGGAAGAAATATGCCGAATGAAAAAAATGGAGTATGCAGAGGCAGTTTTGAAAAAGATTACTGAAAGTTGGATAAATGAAGAAGCATTCATATCCATTGATGAAGTGATAAAAAATTTGTAGGAAGTAAAGCAACAATTAATGGAGGGGATTAATTAAATGCAACAGAGTGAAAATCAATTAATAAGACTAAAAAGGAAATGTGTACCGGTAACGGTGGTTACTTTGATAATGGTAATTATGGCAATGGTGATGTCAATAATCATATTTAGGATGATATTACTTAGATGCTGATTACATAAATAATTTTAAAAAAAAGGAGGCGGCATGTATGCCAAGAGCAAGAATATCATACGAACAGAGATTAATAATCGAGGACATGAGAAAAAACGGATATAAGGCTAAGGACATATGTGAAGCCATTGGAATAAGTTCTTATGACTATCAGAGAGAACTTATTTTAGGTTTTACGGAAGATAAGAAATACAGTGCGATGAAGGCACAGATGAAGTTGAAGTAGGAGGAAGAATGAATGGATGCACCAATATATGTATTTGAAGACGCAGTTAACTTTATTGCGGAAAGATGCAACACAGATAGGGAAACAATAGAGAAAATATTAATGTTGGAAGATGATTATATGAGAAGTGTTGGAATAATCATAGAAGAAATGGAGTGATTTAAATGAAAAATTCAGAAACAGAAAAAAAGAGAAAAAGAACAATAAGACACTCAAAAAAATGTACAATCTGCTCTATGCAATGGAAATGTATTGGTAATGGAGAATGCGATGGAAAATATTAAGATGACAAAGGAAGAACTTGTTGATGCAATGCTTGATAATCGAATTACATTTGAATTTGATTACAGTGTGATCAAAAAGAAGAAAAGAAAGAAAAAAGCAAGTAGGGACAGAACATTAGAATTTTTGGAAAAATTGAAAAAAGTTAGCTTTATAAAAAAATAAAAAGCTAATTAAAATAAATGTACATTGAAAACAGAATACGTATGAATTGTTTAAATGCTGAAATCTTTATCTATCATTTAAAATCAAAATATATTATAATTGGATAACAGAAATTATTAAAATTTAAATTGAAACAATAGTGAACTTAGACGGGGAACTGAAGGGGCGATATATCGGCTGCCGGAATACATATGAAGGGAGCTGATGCCAATGGTTACATATGGAGATTTATTCAACTTTGTAATTATGCTTTGCACTGTTATTACACTTGTATTAGCTATCATTAATGCAAAAAAATAACGCCCCTGTCTGGCAATGATGTGGGACGTTACTTTTTGTAACCAAACAATCAACCGGCGGCTAGGTTTTCACCCAGCTTTCAGTTCTCTGTTTAAGTTCATTATAACACAACGATTTGAATTTTCAACCGATAATGAAGAGGAGGGATTACATGAAAAAGTTAAAACACGTAATGGCAGGGGCTGCATTAATGATAATGTTTGGATTAACATTAAACAGCAACGTAAAGGCTGAAATAACTTATGACCTTAATGGAAACAGGGTTGATGTTTCAAACTGGACCAAACAGACATCAATGAAGGATGGAAGCTACAAAATCATATCATCAGAATCAGGAACAATTGCTTACTTTGATAAGGATGGAAACTTGCTAAAGGTAGAAAATAAGGCTACAGGTAAAATCATCATGAACAACATGAAGGAACCGGAAACGACCACAAAGCAACCTGAAACAAGTGTAAAGGCTGCTGATAAGATTACAATGCCAAAAGTAAAGAAGCTTAAGAAAAAAACAAAGTATTCTTATTATAAGGGTGTTAAGTCAGTCAAGAAGAATGGTAAGCCAAATTGGGGCAAGATTAAATATAAATATGGGATTAAGCTTACATGGAGCAAGGTAAAGAATGCAAATGGCTATGAAGTATACAGATATGAAAATGCCAAAGGTTGTTGGACAAAAATTAAGACAGTCAAAAAAACAACGTACACTCTTACAAACATGCTTGAAGGTGAAAAGGTTAAGATTAGGGTAAGAGCATACAAGAAAACAAAAAGTGGAAATGAATACGGTAAGTATTCAGGTGTTTTAAGCTTTAAGACAAAGAGAATTTACACAAAGGTATATAATAATGCAAAGACTAAAAATTTTTATTCTAAATTTAGTTCAGAAGATGCGTTTGTGTATCAAAACAAGCTGAGAAAAAAAGAAGGTGTTGCTCCTTTAAAATGGAGTGATGTGTTATATGCCATCGCAGTTCAGAGAACCAAAGATAAAGAAAGTAAACCTCATGAAAAAATGCACTGCACCATAGAAAACGTTTTGGAAAGAAAATTTGATATAGATAATGAGAATGCTTCATGTTTCGCTTGGTTTTGTAGTTCAGAAAATTTATATTTTGGAACATCATCTAAAATTAGTAATGCAGTATGGAATTGGTATGATGAAAAAAACGGAAATTTAGGTAATGGCGGTGATGGAAAAGGACATTATAGAAATGTAGTTAATAAGGAATGGCTATATGGAACAATTTGCATAAGATCAGATGGTAAAAGAACAGCTGGGATATATGCTAATAAAAAGTATGACGGAGAATCAGCTAATTTGGATTCAGATAAAAATTTTATCTATGATTTTAGCTTTTTAAAATAATATATAATGAAATAAACAGTTCATATGTAAATGTATGGACTGTTTTTTTATGCATTAAATTAGATGTTAAATATCCTTGGATATATGACATAAATAAAAAAACACAGGAGGTTATTAAAAGTGAAAAAGAAGAAACTCTTAAACAGATTATTGTCTGTCTTACTGGCAGTAGTAATGGCTATAGGTTTAATTCCAATGGGTGCAATTACAGTTAAGGCAGAAACAAAGAATGCAACACTGTCTAATCTGGGGGCACTGGGAACAGTGAAGATAGGCAGTAAGTCAGAAAGCGGCACATGGTATCAGACCGAAGTCGCAGGAACCCCGGTGTTCTGCTTGGATTTGGGAAAGGCATGTCATGCAGGCGATGTTTACGTAAGTAGTGATGGCACTTATTCAAGCGACAGTAAAAATGAAAAGAAGGCGTTGGAGGCAAAGATTGGTCATTGGTATTCAGTAACTAAAAATAAAGCTACGAAGGCATGGGTTTATGCTCAGGCACTTATGTGGGCTTGCGAGGAAGGTGAAACTTCTGAAAAAAAACTTACTGACGTGATAAGTCAGGTAAGAAAGAATACCGGTTATTATGACAGCAAGAGTGCTGCAACCTTGTATGATGAAATATTTAAGATATCAGCTACTGTTTCCTGCAAGATTAAGATATGGAAATATGGTGGAAGCGGAAGCTACAGACAGGTCTTAATGGAGATTGTAGGAGGTTATGTTCCACCAACATATGAAAAAATCAATGATACCTTGGTTTATCGTCAGAGAATTACAATTGATAAGACAGATGAAGATGGTAATCCGGTATCACAGGTTCCGTTTGAAGTTACGGCACAGAACTACAAGGAACTGTATGATTACAAGGTTAACGGCTGGGGAGATGCCGAAACCGGAGATGCAGATGGAGAAAGCGTGTTTAGCTCTGTAGCTGAGACGGATTCAAGCGGAAGAATAACATATAAGTTTAATTATCAGATACAGAGTAAGAATTACGGATATGTAAAGGCTTCTGATTTGGGATCAATGACTGCTGATGATAAAAAAGACATTAAGAATAAGATGGATGACAAAAACATAAATTATGCATCTGACCTTACAAAAGCGGGAGCTGAAAAATTAATGAAGGCTGACCTTGATGCACAGATGAAGAAAATCAGCAATAAATATGTGGTTAAGGAAGTTGATGCCGGAAGTGATGACATGCTTGTTAATTCCGATTATGCAAATGGAAAGATAATCACAATTGAATCAGCTGGAAGCTGGACTAAGGTTAACGGCTCATGGCCTGAAACAGCAGATAAAACTTATGCTAATTATAGTAAGGCAACAAAACTTGGAATTGTAAACAAGTACAAGAAAGCAACAATTGTTGTAAATAAAAAAGTTGAAAACACGTCTGATAATACAGCTCATGGAGATGTGTCTGTTGACGGAGCAGTATACAGAATGTATCAGGATGCAGCATGCACAAAACCGGTGACCACAGTGTATGATGCAAACGGCAATGCAAAGGGAGCAACAGATTACACAATTAATAATGGAACATTTGAAACAGATTACATTAGAACAAAGGACACGGTTTACCTGAAGGAAATTCAGGCGCCTGTTGGATTTTTCCTTGATCCGACAGTTCATGTAATCAAGGTTGACGGTTCTAAGTTTAGTACTGAATACAAGGCAAGGGCAGTTATTGAGGATTCGTTTGAAACTGAAAAGAAGGGATTTGTTGAAGTATACAAGATGTCAACAGACGGTTCTACAGGACCGGCAGATTTTGAAAAAGGAGCAGAATTTCAGATTTACCTTAAGTCAAAAGGAAATTATGACAACTGTAAGGATGATGAACACGCAACAATTACAATTGACAGTAAGGGAAATGGAAAGACTGCAGAAGCACTTGCTTATGGTACTTACGTGCTTCATCAGACAAAGACAGGCGTGGGTGACACGGAAAAGATAGATGATCAGGTTATTGAAGTAGGAAAGGACATCACAAGTGAGGGCCTTAACTATAAGGTATATACATATTTATATAACAACAAGCCTTTTGAGGCATATCTTAAGATTGTAAAGAAAGACGGAGACACTGACAAGACAGTGCTTAAGGCAAACACAAAATATGAAATTTACAGGGTTGGTGCTGATGGAACTGAAACAAAGGTTATACAGCAGTATTCAGATGGAAACAAGCTTGTAAACGTTGAACAGTATGTAACTGATGAATCCGGAGAAATAATGACAGTAAAGGCATTGAAATCCGGAACATACAGAATATACGAAACTGACAGTGCATCAGGACTTGTCATTAAGGATAAGTACATTGATGTGACAATAGGAAGCCAAAATCCCGATTACACATCATGGACTGACACGGAAGGCAACAGTCACGCACTTGTGACAGTACATTATGTAAATAAGGAAGCAAAAGGAAAACTAACACTTACTAAAACAGGTGAAGTATTAAAGAGCTTTAACAAGGATGTTTCAAATCCTGAAAAAAATAAATTCAATTATAAGGATGAATACCTGAAAGGTCAGACATTTAACATTTATGCTGCAGATACAATAGTAACTCAGGATAATCAGGGAACAAACTGGTTTGACAAGGGAGAACTTGTTGCAACGGTTACTACAGGCAAGGGAGCAGACTTTACAAAGCAGTGCAGCGACATCACAACTTCAACAGTTGATGATGAAACCGGAGCAGTAACTATATATCTACCACTTGGTAAGTATACAGTGAAGGAAGAAGAAACACTTTATGGTTATGTAATTCCTGACAAGAATACATGGGACATTGAATTTAAGTGGAATGATGCAAAGACAGATGTTGTTAGCAATTCAACAAAAGACACAGACAAGGAAGGCAATCTTAACATTAAGAATGAAAGAGCAAAGGCTGATGTCGAAATTAACAAGAAGGACATGACAGCAGACCTTGGAGTGGCAGACACAGTATTTAATCTTTACACAAAGAATGACATTTATAATGCTGATGGTGAATTGCTTCTTAAGGCAGATGAACTCGTAACAACAGTAAAAACAGACAAGAATGGTAAGGCTGCCATCAATACGGATCTTCCAATTATGAGTGAGGGATACAACAAGGCAGAAGACAAGACAGGTCTTAATAGCGGTGATTATTACTTTGTAGAAGACAAAATTTCAAACAGTTACTACATTGACAAGACACCTGTAGACATTCACTTGGAATACAAGGATGCAAAAACCGTAAAAATCAAGGCAGAGGCAAAGAAACTTAATAAGGCTACAGAAGTCAACCTGTCAAAGGTAAAACTTACAGACAATACAGAACTTGCAGGAGCATCACTTAAGATTACGGATGAAGCAGGCAATGAAATAATTTCATGGATTAGTGGAAATGCTGATTCAATAAAGATTACTGACAAGGCATATGAACTTGGTTATAGAAACTTAAGAGCTGAAATGCTCAATGGAAATCTTGTTGTTAACGGATTGCTTCAGAACAAGACTTATCAGATGACTGAAACAAGACCGGCAGACGGTTTTGTTTCAGCAGAAAGCATTAAGTTTAAGCTTACGGAGGGAAATGTTAACGGAGAAGCCACAACTGTAGTGACAGTGATTGGAAATGACGGAAATGAAAGCGTTCAGCCTGAAAACAAGGTAATCATGAAGGATGACACAACAAAGGTAAGCTTTTCAAAAACTGCAATTACAGGAAGCAGGGAGCTTCCGGGATGTGACTTAAAGATTATCGATGAAAACGGCAATGTCATTGAAAAATGGACATCAACAAAGAAACCGTACGTAATTGATGGAAAGCTTGTTGCAGGAAAGACTTATAAGTTTACTGAAACAAGACCAAAAGATGGTTATGCAACAGCGAAAAGCATTAAGTTTACCGTAAGTGACACAGGAGAGATTCAGAAAGTCAGAATGAAGGATGACACTATTAAGGTTGAAGTTCTTAAGACTGACAAGAAGGATAAGGACAAGGTTCTTAAGGATGCCGAGTTTACATTCAAGCTTAATGGAAAGGTAGTTGCAAAGGCGACAACTAACAGCAAGGGAATTGCAAAAATATACGGAAAACTTGCTGCAGGAAAGACTTACAGGGTTGAAGAATCAAAAGCCCCTGAAGGATATAAGAAGGTACCCGCATTTGATTATAAGGTTAAGGATACCGGAGACATTCAGACAATAAAGGTATCTGATGAAAGAAGTGGTGATGCAACACCGGCAACACCAAACTGGAGAGATTCAGGAGCAAATTCACCACAGACAGGTGAGGTTAGCAATCCGCTCTTCTGGATTACATTATTCCTTATTTCTTTTGTGGGAATTGTAATTTCAAGATACAAGATACGTAAAAAAGATGAAGAAGCAAACTAAATTAAGGATTATATCTTTTTTTTCACTTTTGTTTTTGTTGTCGTTTTCGGTTTCCGTTTTTGCGGAGATCGAGACGGTGACAAAGATTGAAACATATAAGAGCAATGATAAAAATGAAAAAAGGGAGAGTGAAAAACAATTTAGCAAGGATGGAATTAAATACAAATTCCTAGATGAAACTTACGAGATTGTTAATCAGGAAGATAATTTTGACAACGAAATTAAGACATTAACGATTAACAAGGAAACAAGAAGCAAGACATATTCACCTAAAAAGATAATTAAGAAAAATGGCATTACCTACAAGCTTAAAAATGTGGAAAACAGCGTTAGAACAGTCAAAAAGAAAAATGGTAGAAAGGTGACAGGTTATCTTTCGTTTGATTCCAAAAGTGAGGCTTTGAGTGCACCAGCAACAAGAGTATTTAGCGCAAATGGAGCCACTGCAAAATGCAAAAAAAAGAACATGGTAAAGGAAAAGGCTGCAAGCTGGCAAAGCAGTTGGATAGACTTTACATTTACATCGTCAGACAAGGATTACTATGAATGGAATGGACATGAGATTGATGGAAAATCCAAAAATCCATTAAGGGGATATGATGATGAAATTCTAAAAAGCATTAACGTGGATAAGAGTAATTATAAAATAGGCGATACTTATTGGAAGGGTTCGGCACATAAAAAGAATGGCATTTACACAAGAAAACTCCGGGTGGAAGTTAAGAAAAAAGTGCCACATTACAGGGTTAATTATGAAGGCTATTCAGATGATGAAACAGAGGACATAATAACTTACAAACTTACATATGAGGGAACAGTACAGATTAAGACCGGGACTACATATGACATTAAAAAAACGGCTTACTATGAAAAAGTTCCTGAATCTAAAAAAACGGTCAGGGAAGTTCTTATTAGCATCGGAGTACTGATTCTTGAAATATCTTTTGTGGGAATATTATTCATTATCTTTTTAAAAAAAGGTAATGATATAAAACAAAAAAATAAAATTAAGAAAAAGTAACAGCGTGAATGAAAAACATTTATGCATGGCAACTGATAACATTTTTTATATGTCAATTAATATATATCACGAAAAAACTTTTGTTAAATGGCATTAACTAAAACAAAGAAGAGAAAGAGGAATTTATAAATGGATAAATTTGCAGAAAACATAAAAAATTTATTGAGTGCATGTACACCTTATGCATGGCTGCTTCCCGTTATTGGATTGGCAATAATCGGAATCGCAATGGCAATACCAAGTGAAAAGACAAAGGAATTTGCTAAAAGTCACTGGGGTGGAGTAATCATTGGAACAATAATATTTGCAGGATGCATATACATTGGTAACTGGATATTTGGAAAGATTTCATTTTAATTTAGATGAAAAAATACATTCTTCTGCCATGAAAGTGGCAGAAGAAAATTAAAAGGTCAGGAGGAATTATGAAAAAGAAAAAAAATCCCAAAAGAGTAATGCAAATAGAAAGATATTTAAGTGATACAAGATTTATAGTGGCAATAATTGTTGGAATTGACATATTCTTTTTCATGATTTTGAATTACGTGGTTAATTCATTAATTGCCATTCCTGACATGATTAAGGATTTGGATAATCCGGGAAAATATGTTGGACTTAAAAATGTGTTACCAAATATTAATAACATAAGGACATATGGCGGAATATACATTCCAATATTCATAATATTACTTATTTTTCTGCTGGCTTTAGATGCATGTACAGCTTATAAAATGAAAGTGGCATGGTCTGAGGAATACTTTAACATAGGCCAGAAGGGTGATGAAAGATGGACCACTGATGAGGAAATAAAACAACAGTTTTTGGAAATCCCGGACAAGAATGAAAGCTTTCCGGGATATGGGGGAACTATAGTTTCAAGAATAAAGGATAAGTTATACATAGATACATCACCTGTTAACAATCTTGTCATTGGTATTACACGTTCAGGTAAGGGGGAAATGTATGTATTCCCTTCAATAGATGTATATTCAAGAGCAGAAAAAAAGGCATCAATGGTCATAAATGACATGAAGCTTGAATTATATAAAAGTTCAAAAAAAACCTTGGAACAGAGAGGATATAAGGTATATCTTTTAAATTTTGACGATCCGATGCATTCTATGGGATTTAATCCGTTGACAGTCATAGTTACGTTGGCGGTCAAGGGAGATTATGAAAGTGCTGAATTGCTTGCCCAGGCATTTGCCTTTTCAATCTTTAATCCTGACGAACCTACAAACACGGACAGATTTTGGAATGATGCATCTTCATCACTTCTTGTAGCTCTCATATTGGCCCATTTGGAAGATTGTTTGAGAATGGATGAAATGGATAACGACAGAAGATATAAGATATGGACTAAAAAAAGAGCAGCATATGACGGACTTGATGATGATTTAAAGAAAAAAGCAGATAAATTATATGAGGAAAAACTAAATAAAAAGGAAAAATCAGACATTATATTAAATCCTGCAGTCATGTACTTACCGGAAGATGCAGGATATGAAAAAACTTATGAAAACGTAAAGAAAATAAACATGTATTCAATAGTAAACACATTTACAGAGCTTGCAAGGATTCGTAATCCGGAAAATCCGGACATAACGGCGCTTGACATGTACTTTTCAAGACGTCCACAGCTTGACAGGGCAAAACTTAAGTATGCTGCAATTGAAATTGCCGGAGACAAGCCTAAGAGTTCGGTGTTTTCGGTTATGCTTTCAAGACTTACAACATTTACTTATGAGAGCATGGCAAAGATGACTGCAGAGAGCAGTTTTGATTTGGAAGAAATAGGTTATGGAGATAAGCCGGTGGCAGTATTCCTTGGACTTCCTGATTACGATAATTCAAAACATTTTTTATCAACAGTATTTGTCCGTCAGCTTTCACTTGTCTTATCTAAAAGAGCAAGCAGGGAAAAGAGTGGAAAGTGCAAGAGACTTGTTAAGTTCATTCTTGATGAGGCAGGTAATATGCCGGCAATAGAAGGACTTGAAACCAATATCACAATGAACCTTGGACGTAACATTAGTTATGATTTCTACATACAGTCTTATTCACAGTTTGAAAAAAAATATGGAGAAGGATATAAGACAATTAAGGGAAACTGCGGTAATCAGATATACATTCTTACAAGTGATGGAGATACTGCACAGACTTTTTCGGAAGACTTGGGAAATGAAACAATAGTTGACTTACAAAGAACAGGTGAGAAGCTTTCAACCCATAAGCATTTTATGGAAAACACACAGGAAAAGCCATTGCTTAACAAAAACCAGTTGATGCGACTTAATGAAGGCGAATGTGTGGTTAAGCGAGTAATGAGCAGAAAGGATTTGAATGGAAACAGAGTTGAACCAACACCGATATTCAATTCCGAGGAATCAGGAAAGCGATTTAAGTACAGGTATGAATATTTAACTGAAACATTTCCAAATCCGGGAGATATTGACTTATATGAAATTAACACAGCAGACAGAAGCCATATTAACCTTAAGGATCGAGTATGGAACTATGAAATATCAATGACATGGCTTACACACAATGTTATGGAAGATGATAAGGAAAATCCAATAATAAAGAATCTTTCTAATGTAAAGGCAGTCATGAATGCATTGGAAAGGGTATTAAATGAAGAAGATATAAGAGAAATAAACGAAAATACGGAGCTGTCAAAACTGACGGATCTAATTTACAGGAAGATAGATAAAAAGGATGAAAGAGATGCAGTTTTATCTCTAATTAAGATAGGAAGTGAGGCAGATAATGAATAAACCCCATAAAGGAAAAAAAGAAAAAAGAATTATATTATGTGCAGGATTTTTTACATTAATATTTTTTCTTTTTGCGGGAAAAACAATAATGGCTGCAGGTTATTCAGATGAGGAGCTAATTAAGATATACACCGATTACAGTGACCTGTTTAAGCAAAACGATTTGGTTTCTAATGCATTCAGATCACTTGGATGTGGAGTGCTATCGTTCCTTGTAGTCATTGCGGATGGCGCATCAGGGCTTTTTGAAAAATCCTTTGGAATGATTGACTTTACAAAGTATCAGCCTGTTCAGGATTTCATATCAGACTGGCAGGTTGTATGGGTTGCGCTGTTATGTGTGGCCATTGGCTGGCTTGGAATTAATCTTGTTTTTAATTCGGATAAAAATCCAAAGATTGCCACTAACATATGTGTGGCAATACTTGTGGTTACGTCCATGACATGGATGGTAAGTCAGATGAACACTCTTTTAACTAAGGGTATAAGGAATGAAATATTGGGAACAACAACCACTAATACAGTATATGCGACATTAGGAAACAATGTGCATGATTTAAGATACATTGATTCGGTCGTTGGACTTGGAAATCTTGGAAGTAAGAATGCAGATGGTGTGACGTATGCTAAGGCAGGAACACCAATGAACAAGAAAATATGGAAAGCGTTAAAAATAAATGAAATAGTAAACCCTGATGATGTTAAGGATGAAAGTAAGGATATTGTGGAAAACTATAAGACTGACATTCCGACAGCAGATGGCAAGGTTAAGTCTATGGTATCTGAATGCTACGATGGTGTGGCTTGGACTGATTTACTTAATACATACTACTACAGATATGAAATAGATTGGTTGGAGTCATTTCTTGAAATAATCAGTATTGCAATCATATATTTGTTCTTTTCATACAAAGTAGTTAGAACTCTTTATGAGGTTGTTTTTTCAGAAATATTGGCAATGCTTTATTCTCCCAATTTAACCAACGGGCAAAAAACCATTAAGATTTTGGATGGAATAAAGGACAGTTACATCATCATAGTATTATCCCTTGTGTCAGTAAGGTTATACATGATTGCAATAGAATACATATCAGGAAAAAACTGGAACGGCTTTACTAAGGGAATGTTTTTACTTTTTATTGCCTTTGCCGTAATTGACGGACCAAATCTTGTACAGAGAATAACCGGATTGGATGCCGGACTGTCTGATGGCATGCAGAAGGTAATGAGTGCATATTATGCAGGTGGAATGATGGCAGGAGCAGCAAGAGGCGCAGGACACATTGCATCAGGAGTTGCAAAAGGTGCAGGCAAGTTTGGTAAGACAATTGGAGGAGCTGTAAGAAATGGAAGTAAGAATGCAAATGTAGATGCATTAAACGGAGCAATGGGCGCAGGTGCCGGAGCAGGTGCGGCGGAAGCATTTAATGATAATAATGAACAGAATGAAAACAGAAATGAACAGAAAAACGATGAAGGAACACAGTTTAATGAGGCTAACGAAGATGTTACACAGAATGAAAATGGTGAGGTTAGCAATAGTTCTTCTGTAAGTGAAGATGGTAAAAATTCACTTGATGCAAATGCAGATGCTGCAGGCAACAAGAGAGCAATGGATGATGCGGGAATTAACGGAATGAATCCTGATAATGCAAAAGCAGATGCATTAAACGGAGTTAATCCATTAGGTGACGGTGGCTCAATGACTGACAAGACAAGCAGGATGGATAAGGAGCTTGACATGGAAAGCGCAACATCAACCTTTAACGGAAACGGTGAAAGAGGAGTTCTTTCCTCAAAATCTGATTTGGCAGGTAAGTATGGAAAGACAGGAGCAAATTCAGGCTTTGCTTCAAGGGCAGGAGATAACTTTGGAAAAACCGGAGCAAATAATCATGGAACAGGCACTAAGGGAAATGCCGGAATAAGTCACAATTCAGGAATGCCATCAAACGGAGGAGCAAAAAGTTCAAATAAAAAAGCTTCGGAAAGCAATGCAGCTAAAAAATTAAAGAAGGATGTTCTTAAGAACAAATAAGAGAGGTGAACATGGATAATTTTAAGTTTATAGCAATGGATGAAACCAAAAGTGAAACAAAGGTTGCCGGCAACATTTACTTGTATGACTTGTTTTTCATTTTAATATATTTTACCGTCAGTGCAATGCTTGGAACAATAGTGTCATCAGCTTTAAGAATACCTTACTATGCGTTTAATATAATATGCGCATTGTGGCTTACGATGAAAAGCCACAGCAACAAGCAGAGAAGAAATTACCAAAGCATAGTATTGTTCTTAAGACGTGACTATAGGGTTTATAAGGATATTGTTGTGGAAGATGACAGAAAGGACGCCAATGAAGAAAACTAAAACGAACAATAAAAATAATAAAGCGAATAAAACACATGTATCAGACACGGTAAAGGACATCATTGACATTTATTTTTATGATGACAAACTGAAATGCTTCATAAAAAAGGACAAGACATACATGGACATTATTCAGATTAACACAAAGGATTTGGTAAGCGCATCCAATGATGACATAGAGTATGACATCATGCGCTACATAAAGCTTTACAAGATGTATGCAGACGACATAAAAATTGTGGCAATGAACTTTCCCTGCAGAACAGCTAAACAGCAGGAATATTTCAGACACAAGATACAAACCACTTCAAATGAAATTTACAAGAAATTTTTGCAGAGAAGTCTTGATGAACTTGTATGGATTGAGAAAAACGACATGGTTAGGGAATATTACTACATGATCTTTGGAAAAAAGGAAGCTGACATAAAGAAAAACAGAGACTTAATGTTCAATGTTTTGGGAAAAGGCAGAAATGAACTGTTAAGTGAAATTGACAAAAATAAGAAGATACAGATTTTGGAACGTATGAACAATAAATGCTTTTTACTTAATTAGGAGATTAACATGATAGCAAAAAAAGAAAAGAGAACAAAAAAACCAGAGAGAGACATGAATCTGTTAAATGAAATTAAGCCTGCAGGAGGCATTACATTTAAGGATGTTAAATACATTACCACCGGTTCAGGATATGAAGGATGCATTCACATTTACAAGTTTCCTGAAAATATTGATACATACTGGATGGCAAAGGTTTGTAACATTAACGGAACAGTAGCATTGGTTGACATTTCAACTGATAACATGTCAGAAGTGAAGAAAAATCTTAACAAGTCAATGAAGGAGCAGGCGGGAAGAAGAAGTGGAGCAAGGGACTTTGCGGAGCTTTATGATGCAGACAAAAGACTTGATGAAATGAAAAGAATGTACGATGAAATAAATTCATACAACGAAGTAATAAAGCTGGTGCATATAAGAATTTTTCTTGCCGACAGAAGTTTTGAATCACTTGAAAAAAAGATTAAGAACATAATGGATAAGTTGGAAACTGATTCAGGATTTTTAACAACCATATACTTGAATGAGAGCAAATCAGAGTACAAGTCAATGACAAGGTCTTATAAAAAACAAAAGGAAGAAATGTTTTTCCCAAAGGGCCAATCACTTACTGCAACTGGTGTTGCTCATGGTGATCCGTTTCACTTTTCAAGTCTTGATGATGAAACCGGGGAATTTTTGGGAACAACACCTTGTGGTGGAAACGTATTACTTGATATTTTTCAAAAGACTTCCACAAGACTTTATTATAATTTCCTCGCAATCGGAGAAATGGGTTCTGGTAAGTCAACATTGTTAAAAAAACAGTTTAAGAGCAATGCCATAAAAGGAAATTATGTAAGAACTTTTGACATATCAGGAGAATTTACAATATTGACAAAAACATTGGGTGGAAAGGTAATTAAGCTTGATGGAAGCGAGGGTATCTTAAATCCATTAGAAATCCTGAAAGCTGGTGATGATGAAAACATATCATTCACCCGTCATATATCAAAGGTTAGTACATTTTATAAGTTTTTAGTCGGTGGAAGCGTTGATGCAGAGGAAATAGCAGAGTTTGAGGATGTGTTAAAGCAGTTGTATTCAAGCTTCGGCTTATGGTCGGATGACAGACGAAACATTCAGTGTACAGGATTACCTGCAGCAAGCTATCCAACATTTACTGATTACTTAAACTTCCTTACAGAAAGCATGGAAGTAATGCAGAATGAAAAATATTCTCACCTTGAAGAACAGGTTGTCGCTAAGACACTTTTATTAAGGGATAAGATACGTAAGGTAATTAAGAACATAGTTGATACGTATGGAAGTCTTTTTGACGGTCATACATCAATTGATAACATTCTTGATGAACAGATAGTAACCTTTGACATTTCAACACTTAAGGAGCTTAAGGATGAGGTCTTTGATGCAATGATCATCAACATAATATCATTGTGCTGGGATAACTGCGTAACTAATGGAAAGTTAATGCTTAACATGTTAAGGGAAGGAAAAATCAAGTTATGGGATGTAACAAGATTTCTGATTTTAATAGATGAAAGTCACAGATGGCTAAATGCAAAGAAAACGCATGCACTTGATCTTGTATCTGTTTATTTGAGAGAAGCGAGAAAATACTTTGGCGGAATTGGATTAGCCTCACAGCGAGCAGCTGACTACGTTCCTGAAGGTTCTGACAGTGATGCAGTAAACAAACTTAAAAATATATTTGAACTTACACAGTATAAATTTGTATTCAGACAAAGTTCCAATGCAAAGAAGCTGTTATATCAGATTTTTGATGGAGAGTTAACAGGAACACAGATTGAGAAAATACCAAAGCTTGAAATAGGACAATGTATTTTGTTAATCAGTGGTGACAAGAACATTGAATTTAAGGTACATCTGACAAAAGATGAGGACATGCTGTTTTCAGGAGGACTTTAAGAGAGGTATACATGAAGAAAAAAATAATTGCTACTGTAACAACCCTATGTGTGCTTTTTTTGGTAACTGTAGTAATTCTTGGAAGTGTGATATCAAGTCTTGCAGCCGTACTTTCAGGTGGAGGAGAAGAAGAACAAAACAATACGGATAATGAATTTGTTTATGAAAATTCGCCGTTATCTCCAACAGTTCTTGCACTTAAGGATGAGATTGAAAAGGAGTTAAGGAAGTATGGAAAGGAAAAATATGTTTACCTTGTCCTGGCACTTGTACAGCAGGAATCAGGAGGAAACGGAGAAGACATTTTTCAATGTTCCGAAAGCCTTGGAAAAGCTCCAAACTCAATAGACAGAAAAACATCCATTGAACATGGTGTAAAGGTCATTTGCAATCTTCTTAATCATGAAAAGATAAAGGTATCATCACCGCAGGACTTGGAACACATAAAAATTGCACTGCAGGCTTATAATTATGGCTCCGGTTACATTACATACATTAATGATACATCAGGATTTGGCAGAGACACAACAAAGGAGCAGGTAGAAAATCTGGGAAAGTGGACACAAAGCAATGCACTTGCATATCAGAAAAAAATGAGTGCGCAACTTAACGGAGGCGTTGCAAAGAAAAGAACTGGAAGTTCTGCAGACATCCTTGGCCCATATGCTTACGGAGACGCTTATTATGTATCGCACGTACTAAGATATTACTCTGCAGATGGCAGTGATGGAGTTTCAGTAAAAGGTGGGGAAGCTGCAAAGGTTAAATATGAAGACAAGCAAAAATTCATATGGGAAGGTGCTACAGTTCCAAAAAATCAGTCGGAGGTATCCAAATATCTTGTACCAATAACAGTCAAAATATATAACGAAAAGGGAAAGAGCACGACAATGACTTTAACAGTACACAAGAAGCTTGCAGAAGAATTTAAGGCAGTATTTGAGGACATGTACAAGATTAAGTTTAGAATAAAGGCTTCACAGACTGCAGCTTACGTATGGAAGAACATAAGTGGTACAGGTACCATATCACAACATTCTTATGGACTTGCAATTGACATTAACTGGATTGATAACCCTTGCTTTTATAATACCAACGTGGACGTGTCAAAAGGATATGGTGGTTACAGGCCCGGAGTTAACAAGTTTAGTGTCACACAAAAGGTAATCAAAATATGGAAATCACATGGCTTCTATTGGGGAGGCGATTGGTCAGGTAAAAAAGACACAATGCATTTTTCATATACGGAAAAGCCGGGATGATGGAAGGGAGAATCATGGATAAAAGAAAAGTACTTGGAATAGCAATGATTTGTGTTGCAATACTCATTGCAGGCTATTATTTTTTACATCCATTGTTTAATAAAAAAGATACAGATAAGGAAGTGACCACAACGGTCGAAAGTGCGGAAATTACAACGCATGATATTCCTGAAAGTACAAGTTATGAGGAAATAACAACAATCGAGGAAACAACAGCCGAGAATGTAACGGTTGATGAGTACAGGGAAGAACATCTTGAAATGCAGAACATGGAAATAAAACTTCCAAGTGATGATGTAATGGCACTGGTTGAAAATGACGTTGACGGGCTAAAAAATGCAGTACAGGCATTTGTTAACGGATACGGATATGGAAATGCCAAGTATGCCGATTATGCAGGCGATGTTCAGATTAATACCAATGACGGTATTGTTGAAATGACATATTATCTTAAGTTTGAAAAAAGCAGGGCACTATATTTTTATGTAACTTATGACAAGAATACAAAGCAATGGACTACAAGACTTGCGTGAAAGGAGACCAAATGAAAAATAACAGAAGAGCATACTTATGCTGCAACGATAAAATGGAAGGTTTTTACAAGGGACTTTGGGATAAAAGATTAGGAGAATACATAACAAGAGTTAAGTCCATTGATGATGCAACAGGTGTCTATGTCATTGATAAGGACAGCATCAATAAAGACAAATTAAATAAAGTATTGGAAGAAGCACAGATAAAAGGAATACGTGTATGGAATCTTAACAAGGAACTGGTTGATGAAGAGTTGGTTGAAGCACTGTATAAGGACAAACTTAATTCAAGAATTAAAGGAGCAAGCATTGAAATTGAAAGATAGAATAAGCATGAAAAGAAACAAGGATGCCATAAGATTTTTCATTATCATTTTCTTTTTTGTGGGAGGATACGTGTTTTTCTTTAGTTCTACCTATTGGATGCCAACATCTGCAGATGCATCATATCTTACAAAGATAGGAGTTACCAATTCGTGGGAAGACAGAGAGGTGACTATTAACAGATGGCAGTATTCCGAAACACAGCAATTAATGGAAATTGACCTTGATGTTGCAAACAAGTCATATGATGGCATAAACAAATATAAGTTTTCTGCTATGGACTTAAAGGGTAACAAGTTGAAATGCGATGTGATGATTGAGGAAGATGATTGGATTATCTTAAGAATATCAGGCATTCCAAAAAGGTGGAGTGATGTGTCATTAAGAATGGAAATGCCTGATGGAACCGGAGACAGACTAAAGCTCTATACGAACGTTGTTGATGTTGAAAAAGTGGCAGAGTTAAAGAGCATGGATAGAAACGGCTACATGGCACAGAAATTTAACATTGAAATATCAAACATGCAAAAGGAAGTTGAGGCAGATAATAAACAGATTGACAAGCTTAACAATGAAATAGCAGAGGTTCAGAAGGAAATTGAACGTATAAACAAGGAAAAGATATATCAGACAGATAAGGAAAAGACTGAAAGTGATTCATTGATTGCAGAAGCTAATTCGACAATTACATCAAAGCAGAAAGACATACAGGAGCTGATGGCTGACATTGATGAAATAAATAAACGTATTGACATGAAAAATAAGGAAAAAAGCGATTTGGGACTATGACAAGCAAGGAAAAATTTGATTGGATAAAAGAAAACATAAGTATTGTGGATTATGCATCGTCAATAGGTTTTACGCCTGTAAGAAAGGGTAAGTATTACAGCTTAAAGGAACATGATTCAATAATCATAGATACTCATAAAAACGTGTATTGGCAAAATTCCATTTCAGGTTATGGAAAATGCATAGGAGAAATGGGTTCAATAATAGATTTTGCCATGAAATTCTGTAACTTAAGTTTTTACGAGGTTATCAGGCAGTTTGAGGGAGACATCCCAAGGGACAGTCAATGTCAGGTCAGAAAGGAAAAAAGAATTTCTGATAAAACACTAAAACTTCCGGGAAAGGATTCAAACATGAGAAAGGTGTATGCATATCTCATTAAGACAAGAAACATAAAACCGGATGTAGTACAGTTTTTTGTTGATAATAAAATGTTGTATCAGGATAAAAATGGAAATTGTGTCTTTGTTGGATACGATGTTAACAATGGAGTGGTTCCGGTGTTTGCCTGCAGAAGAGGAACAAACACTTTTAAACCATTCTATGGTGATGTTGCAGGATGTGATTATACCAAATGCTTTTATGTTGATAATGAGAGCAATGTGTTGGTAGTGACAGAATCTGTCATTGATGCAATGAGCATCATGAGCCTTGTTAACAGTAATGAAAAATATAATTATTTAGCCCTTGGTGGCGTTGGAAAATGGGAAGCAATTAAGACGTATCTTGATAAGGGAAACATTAAAAAAATCATAATTGCGACTGACAATGACAAGACAAATGACAATCAGGGCGGAATCCCATGCGCACAGCTTATGTGTTCATTCGTTAAGGAAAATTATCCTGACGTGGAGAGAAAATGGAAATTGCCGCCAAAACAATACGGTAAGGATTGGAATGATGTTCTCAAGAGTTATAAGGAGTGTAAGAAGAATGATTATTAGCAAATTAAATAATTATGAGAATATTGAAAAATTTCCCAAATTAGATGAAATTGAGAAAATTCAAAAAGCATCAAAGAAGAAACATGGAAATTTAACAGAGACAGTAGAACAGACAGTTAATGATTGGGAGAAATAAAGTGATAAAGATAAAAGATAGATTACAGTCAGTAAGTTTAAAAAAATTATACATAATTTTATGGATTTTCATTGTTTTAACGTATGGGTACATGTTTCTTAATGAAACAAAAAGAGAAGAAGATAATTACATATACTGCAAAATTGTAAAACAGGACGAAAATAGTTACATGCAAATATCGTTTCCTGATGGAAAGAAACAATGGATAGAGAGAAAAGACGAGGAAATAACTAAGGATGGAAAATATGTCAAATTAAGAGTGATTAGATACTTCAATAGAATCAATCAGTTGAAGAGTGAAGTATTAATGGATACATGGATAAAGACAGATAGATAAGGAGAAGTAAGAAGAATGATTATTTTTGTGGGAAGTAAGGAAAAAGGATATTTTTGTGAAGATGTTGCAGCTAAGTTTGACCAGGCGGTTGAATACATAGACACAGACATTCACATAGTAAATCAAATACCAGAGATAATGAACTATAAGGAAAATTGTGAATATCTTGTAGTTGATGTTGAGCAGTATGCAGATGATGCAGATGCAATCATTGATTCAATTATGAAAGTAAAGGAAGCTGTAAATACAAAGATAATAATATACGCTGTCGCATTTTCTCCAAAGTCTGAACTTCTATCAGGATTGTACGCAAGAGGAATACGCAATTACATTTTCTCAGAAATGCTCAGTGACAAGAAGAAAGACTTAACCAACTGCATAAACGGATTTTATGAACAGTGGGGCTATGAAAGTCTAGGAATATGTTTTGAGGGCGAGGATGAAGAACAGACAGAAAAACTAACAAAAAAAGAAAAGGTAAAAACGATAGGAGTTGCCGGAGCAGTAAGAAGAATGGGAACAACAACACAGGCATTACAGATTGTTAAGTATCTTAAGTTTAACGGATACAAGGCTGCATATTTTGAGATGAATAATCATGGATTTGTAAAAGCAGTCAGGGAGTTCTACGAGGATTCACAATATGATGAGATGGAAGGACTTACAGAGTATCAGAATGTTGACATGTATTACAAGGCAGAAAGACTAAAGGAAGTACAGGACAAGGATTATGAATACATAGTATATGACTATGGTGTTTACAGTGAACATGACTTTAACAAAGTATCATTTTTGGAAAAAGACATTCAGATTTTTGTTGTGGGAAGCAAGCCGGATGAGTTTGAAAAGACATATGATCTTATTAAGAGTAATTTTTACAATGATGTATTTTATGTATTCAATTTTACCTCGGATGCTGAAAAGAAAGACATTAAGGAACTGATGGAAGACAAAGCTGACAAAACATTTTTTGCGGACGAGTCAAAGGATCCTTTTACTTTTGGAAATTCAAAAATTTATAGTGAAATGATTCCTATAGAAGATAAAAGTGAACAAAAGAAAGAAAAGAAATCAGGATTTTTCAGAAAAAGAAAAAAATAGGGAGGAAGACAATGGATAGCAGAACAGACAAGTTTATGAAGTTGATGGAACAGCTTGGAGCAGACATTGATATGCCGGATGAATTTGAGTTTGATTCTCCTGATGAAGAAGTAATTTATGAATGGGATGAGTTTGAAGGCGGTGATGTAAATGAAGCTTAATAAAATGCGAGAAGAAATGATTAACAGCTTTATTGACTGTCTTAAAAAAGATACCATTCCATGGCATAGAAGCTGGAGTGCAAAGCAACGTCCGTTTAATGCTGTTACAAATACCACCTACCGTGGAGTTAATTCTTTATGGCTCTCTTATAATCAGTTTGCCAGAGAATTTGATGATCCAAGATGGTGCACTTTTAAACAGGCACAGACACAAGGCTGGAAAATAAAGCCCGGATCAAAAGGAACAAGAGTGGAATTTTGGTCTTTATATGACACGGAGGAAAAGAGAAAACTTACTCAAAGGGAAGCTAAACAGTTATCCGATGAATTAACACGTGAAGAGTTCAAGAATAGAGTGAAACCAATATCCAATGTGTATACGGTGTTTAATGGTGAGCAGATAGATGGAATTCCAAAATATGAGGAAAAAACATACGAGTTAAACACAGAAGAACTTTTACAGAAAAGAGACACCTTACTAAAAAACATGAATGTTGATTTTTCGGAAGGTGGGGACAAGGCATTTTATAACCCAAGTCGTGACAGAATAACATTACCTGAAATGAACAGATTTGAGACTGAATATGATTACATGGCAACACTGCTTCATGAAGCAGGACATGCAACATGTCATATAAGCAGACTTAATAGAGATATGACAGGGGTGTTTGGAAGCCCTGAATATGCAAAGGAAGAATTAAGGGCTGAAATTGCATCAGCTTTTACTGCGCAGGAATTAGGCCTTGATTATGAACAAAATGAGCACATGGAAAACCATGAGGCTTACGTGCAAAATTGGATTGATGTTTTGGAAAACGAGCCAAATGAACTGTTTGCAGCCATTAAGGATGCAGAAAAAATTTCAGACTATCTAATAGAAAAGGGCGAATTTGGATTAGAAGAAACTGAAATGTCAAAAGATGCATCTTTCATGAAACACATGGATACGTACGTTGCTTTGCACAGAGAATACATTGAAGAGGTATCACAAAATAAAGAGCCGATAGTAATAAACGGTTACGGCGGGCCGGGAGCAGGCAAGTCTACAGCATGCTTGGAAATTACTGCAGCCTTAAAAAAGGAAGGCTACAATGCTGAATATGTTCAGGAATATGCTAAGGAACTTGTTTATGAAAAGGACATGGAAATGTTGGATGGATCTCCGGAACACCAATATGAAATTTTAAAGGAACAGACAAGAAGAATGGACAGGCTATATGATCAGGTTGATTTTATAGTGACTGATTCTCCGGTGATGTTAAACACAATTTACAACAAGCAGTTAACACCTGAATATGAATCGCTTGTAAATGAACTGCAGGGAGAATACATTAATTATTCTTTTTTTATGGAGAGGGATGTCTCAAACTTTGAAGAAGAGGGACGTATTCACAATCTTACAGAAAGCATTGAAAAAGACAATGAAATTAAGGACATGCTTCAAAAGAATGAGATTAAATACAAAACCTATAATCACGAAAATGTTAATGAAATAGTTAATGATGCAATAGATTTCTATGAAAAAATTAACGAAGGAAAGAGTAACGAAAAAGAGGTGGTTAGGGATGCAGAAAACATTCAATTAACCGGTGCAGAAGCTGCAAGATTTAGAATGGCCATGATAGGTCAGGAACGTGCGCTTGACATGTTCATGAATGATGAAAGCATTCCTGAACACATTAAAAGTGACAGTATGGCCATAGGGAAAGAGGCCGAGAAATATTTTAGTGAAGGATTAAGCATTGGTGAAGTTATCATGAATCATACACAGGACATAGATAATTCATGCAACATTTTTAATCCAGCGTACACAAAAAATCTTCTTTCAGGATTGTACGCAAAAACTAATGATGAATATAGAAATCTGAAGGAATTGCCTAACTTATGGAATGAAAGAGAACTGGTGGAAATATCGGAAGGACTGGCAGAGCAGCTCATAAATGAACAGATACCAATAGCATCAGGAATGTTTGCATTGGATCAGGTAGATAATCCGAGAGAATTTCAAAGCTATAAGAGTTCCAAATTTTTTGTGAATGAAAACGTGCTAATAAATGCATGTGAAAATGGCAAGGTTAATCTTGTTAAATGTGAGCAGGTCGAAAGTGCGGGATTTGAAACGGGTAAGTATTATACGGTAAGCGAGTATGATTTTATATCAAGGGAAATCGACAGAGAATATACGCAGGGCAATAAATATCTTTGGGACAGATATAAGACGCAGGAGAATATTGATAACATAAAAAATCCGGAAGAGCAGAAATACATTGAACCAAAGACTAACAAGTTTAAACTTATCCTGAAAGGAAAGGAACATTCGGATGGCATTACACTTGGAGAAGGAAAAGGCGGCATTGTAAAACAAATGTCAGGAAAGGCATTTTCAGATGAAGTTGCAAGTGCCTTTAAGAAAGATGAACAGTTCAGAATCTTTACAGACAAGGTAAAGGATGTTTATGAATTTGAAAACAGCAAAGGAATACCAAAAGAGTTCAGAACAACCACGGATAACATGGAAGTAATCAATAAGGACATGTTACTTACACAGCATGAGTTAATTAGCAACATGAAGCAACCTGAAATGAAAGCACCGGAACAAAATGTCATGGATTTTTTCAAGAATACCGGTACTAAAACTAATACAAAAGCAAGGGGGATGAACAGAAGAATGGAAATAGAATTGTAAGGAGGATTTAAATGAAAGAAGAGTATATATATTCAGTGCAGGCAGCTTTTCTTTTACAAAAAACAATGCGGGAAATACAACATATGTGTGAAAAAGGAAGACTTAGGGCTACAAAAATAACAAAAGGAAAAGAGAAACTTCTAATTGATGCATCATCGGTGGAAGACATCTTTTATAAACAGATATCAAGATATAACAGAGTTTATAAGTACCTTAATTTGTCCGAGGAAGAAAGACTTGATTACTGGAATAATGTTGAGAAAAACATACAGATAAAGTTAAACACTGTAGATTATCTAAGCTTAAAGCAAGTGGCATATCTGCTAAACGTATCAGGTCAGGCCGTAACAACAATGATAGATACAAAAGAAGTAATGTGCTTCAATCTGTTTTATAAGGGAAGGGAAAGAAAATTCATCGATGAAATTTCCCTGGCAAAATTTGTCAAGAGACGTCTTGATGAAATTAAGGAAAAATATAAGTACCTCATATCATACATTAATACGGAAAACAAGATGTTATTTTGGGAGGAACATGAGGAGGACATCGAAAAAATAATTGATTTTGACAACAAGAAAAGAGTGAGACAGTTAAGAAATCAAAGAGAAAGGGAAAGAATGAGTAAGCAGACGGAAACGTTAGCTGATAATAAGGAAAATGGCAAAGTTTAAAAAAGGTTTAGTTAATGACATAAGAGATGAATACGACAGAGAAGAAAAGCAGAAGAAATTAAGAGAAAAATATGAAACTCCGGAAGATGTTTTAATTGTTGAAAAAGACAATACTGTTAAGTTTTTTGTAAGAACAACCGGAAACGTTATTAAGCTTGTTGTTGGAATCATAATATTCATTCTTGCAGTCATTGGATTAACAGCAATTGTATATCCTGAAACAAGAAATGAACTCATTCATCAGGGAATGGCCATTCTTAATGAATTAAAGGGATATGTAGGATTGTAGGAGGAAAAAATGTTTTTAACTGAAAAGGATTTACGTGATGCATTTTGGAAAAATTACAATTACTCAAAAAGAGCTTTAAAGTACCAGTTTGAATGTGATGTACGGCCGGGAGCTGCAGATCTGGTTACGGTTGAACAGTTTCAAGGCAATTATCAGATTAATGCATTTGAATTTAAATTAAGCGACATAAAAAAAGCCATACTTCAGGCCAAGGAAAATGCAAAATTTGTAAACAAGAGTTGGATAGTAATTCCTGATGAAAAGAAAGAGTTGGTTGAAATGAAATATGGAAACATTTTAAGAAATTATGGGATTGGTGCAATTACTGTTGAAGAAGGTGGCAGATGGAACATGATCATAAGACCGTTATACAGAACAGAAATTATGCTTAATCAGACAATAATAAATTTGCTTTTTAATTAAAAATAAAAAAGCACCTTACGATGCTTTTTTATGGATCATAATAAATATTACCAAGATATATAAATATAAAAATAAATATAAATATAAATATAAATATAATCATATCTTTGAAAAAATTAAAAATATATAAAGACAACTTAATAAATTCCATTGACAATAAATATAATTATATCGTTGATAATATTAAAAATATATAAAGACAATATGATTATATTTCCTCAATTATATATTGTCAATATTGGATAAATAACAACTTGATAAAAAACGATACAAAATAAGAAGAAATACTAAAAAGAGGGAATAATCATGAAAATCAAAAATAAAATAATAACAAAACTTATAAACCTAACAGAATGTGAGTGGAAGTTGTTTGAATACATGATCAGACGACAGGACAATTCAGGAAAAGTATTTGCTGTTCATAATAAAGCAGTCTGCCAGACTACAAAAATGTCAAAGCAGAGTTTTTATAATGCCTTAAGAGGTTTAGCTGAAAAGAAAGTAATAACATATGAAGCGGGAGTTCCTGAATATACAGTTAATCCGGTGGCAAAACATAAGATATTTGGCAGAAGCATTGATTACAATGTTACCATCATAGATAACGATTTTTCTTATGAAGGAGCAGAAAGAGAAGGCTATGTATCCCTGCAGCGTAAATTATTCAGAAGCAAGGAATATGCTTCGTTGAAAGCTAATGAAAAGTTTCTGTTGTTTTGGTTTGCACATTTAACAAACGAAAACACTCAATCATATAAAAGAAAAGCCAAGGAGTTTTTAGGACAGTATTCAGCAATGCTTGGCGTGAGCAAGCGTGTAGTTCGTTCATACATGCATACTCTTAAAAACTTTTTTGCAATCGGAGTAAAGAAAGGAATATGCTACATTACATATTTGCATGAAAAATTTGAAAAGGACTACAGTTCAAATCAGCGAAATAATGTTCAGGAAAATTACATTCAGGGACTTGTTAGACATATGAAAATAAAGAAGGCAAGCACAAGAGACATCAAGGATACAGCTTATTTAATGTCGCAGTATGATAAATTAGCAGAAGTGCATGGACGTGACATTAAGCTGCTGATCACAAAGATAATCTGTTCTTGTGCACGTAAGGTAAAAGAACCAAAGAACAGAGTACTTAATGCAAAGTACATACATAAAATAGTGAGAAGTGAATTGGCACTTTTTTAAAATACATATCTTAATTTCATAAATATACTCTACAGCCTGCAGGTCAGGTTTATTTGTCGTGCATTAAAAAATTAATAAATTATTCCGGGATAAAAGTAAATACACAATATTTTCAAAAATAAGATGAAATTCAGAAAAAATCTAAAAAAGCTGACTTTTTTCTTGTTTTTTTACATTAAGTTAGTCTAAATTTATGTATGCTTTTTACTATATGGTCAAAATAATATGATTACTACTTATTTTTCTAGTCAAAATTACTGCAGGATGTTTTTGTAGGAATCCCTTATAATAAGGGGATTTGTGGGAGGCTGAAAGTTTTCTATATATATTCTTTCTTTTTTATTTTTTCTATTTATATATCCTTTTAGCAAATAAGGTAGCGTTGCTCATTTAAATGTGTCCTTCGGCCACGGAGCAACGCAAGATAGCTAACGCTATCCTAAACTTGTCATGGAAGAATATAATTTAAAGGCTTACATTTTATGTTTTTCTTTTTTGAGGGAACATCCCTTAAAAGAAAAAATGAAATTGACTTTAAACCGTTCAGGGAACATTACGGAAAAGCAATAGAGAACAATTCAGAAAAGATATTATGGTTATTAGTTTGAACAAGTAGAGCTATGGGAGTTTAAAAAGTATTCAGAACTGTTGAGTTTTGAATACTTTATTTTTTTGTAATACATTAGTAACATTTTAGAATTGACATGTATTTTTATAAATGCTAAACTATATTCATAAGTTATGTTCATAAGTGAATGAACAATTTTGTAACATTTGAGGTGGTTTTTATGAAATATGGCTATGCAAGGGTGAGCACTCATTGGCAGGCTGCAGAAGGTAATTCGTTAGAAGCACAGATTGATAAATTGAATGCTGCAGGAGCTGAGAAGATATTCATGGATGAGTATTCCGGGAAGACTACGAGGCGGCCACAGTTGGAAGAGTTGCTTTCCTTAATATCTTCAGGAGATGAATTAATTGTTACTAAGCTCGATAGAATTGCTCGATCAGTAATTGAAGGCTCTAAACTTATTAAAAAACTTCAAGATGATGACGTGGTTGTCAATGTTTTAAACATGGGATGTATGGATAACAGTCCGACAGGTCGTTTGATTACGAACGTGATGTTGGCATTTGCAGAATTTGAAAGAGACATGATCATTGAACGAACTCAGGAAGGAAAGAATGCAGCTAAAAAGAATAATCCGAATTTTAGGGATGGTAGACCTTTGAAATTTGGAGAGGAACAGATAGGGTTGGCATTGAAATTGTTGGAAAAACATAGTTATAAGGAGGTGAGCAACATGACAGGAATTAGCAAGTCAACATTGCAGAGAGCAAAGAAAAAAAGATTGATTAAATATTTTGAATTATGTAATAATGTTGAAAATTTAGAGGAAAATGTAAAGAAAAAGCTTGATGAAGCCAAGAATGATTAAGCATGATTTTCAGGGTGACAATTTTGTCACCTTTTTTCTTTTGAAGTTTTGTAAGTATTTTTAGAGTTTTTTTTAGCAAACTATTAGCAAGAATTTTTTGACAAGTTTTTGGAATTTTATTTTTGGAAGAAAAGTTTGGAAGAAGAAGGATTTTATTTAGGTACCATTCCTACCCAGTCAGCTACGCTGACAGCCCTGCCCGTCTCCCAGGGCATTATGAAAAGATGTGGATATTAAGCCCTGCTTAATATCTTTTATGAAAAGCAGAGAAAAGTCCGAGGTGTCGGACTTTTTTTATTTTTCTCAACCCTCCAACCCCCGAATCACCGGGGGCTTTAGCTTGTTGGTCGCACCTCGCCACTGTATAGGCAATTTTAGCGGCTACTAATTAAAATTTAAGTTCCGGCAGTTTCCATCTGATGAAATTATCAATGTGCCTGTCTTGCTTGATGCCATATTACTGCAGAACCTGCTTTATTACTGCAAGGATAAAATGTACGTGCGAGCACGTCCTTGCAGTACGCAGAACCTGCAGTTTTTTGATGTCATCGCAAGACGATAAAGGCACATTGACAATTAAATATCATCAGAAGGGAAACAAGCCTTGAAACTTATAAATTTTCAATAATAAGTAGCCACTAAAAATAAAACTAAACAGTGGCGGAAGGAGCTTAATATGTTAGTTGAGTTTAATTCTTATTCCATTAATGACAAAGTCATAACATTGTATTGTACAAATGTTGAAAACATCTTCGATAGAAACAGACATTACCCTCAGGAAGTAATGTATAGCTTTGATACTTCAAAGAAGTACCAAACAAGAACACTCATGAGCTGGTTGTTAAAACAGAAAGCTGTTAAAGAACTTAAAGGGACTAACCCGACATGGGGAGATGTTCTTACATCCATTCTTGGAACGGTTGTAAACGTAAGCTGGAGTAAATATAGAGTCTACGCCTAAGTAGGCTCTTTTAATTTATAAAAATAAATTTTAAGCCCAAAGGGCGGAAAGGATAATAACATGAATACTTTAAAAGAAGAAATGATTAAGAGAGTAGAGGAACTTAATGAAAAGTTAGAGGAAAAGGAATTTCACCTAGAAGTTAAAGAAGCATTTAAAAATAATGGTAACAAGTTTGGAATTACAGTTTTGTCCGATAATAATAAGTACAAAATGTGTCCAACAGTTTATAAGGAGTGTATGGAAGATATTTGGTATGACGATGACAAAGTAATTGAGTTCTTGGAAAGGATATATGAAGAAAACAAAGACAAAAAGCTTGATGTTAAAACGTTATGCAGTCGAGATTATATCTTGGAAAATGTAAGATTAAGAGTTGTTTCAGATGCAAATATAGGTGAAGTTAAGAAAATGAATATAGCTTATAAACATTATCTTGACATGTTGATTTTATTTTACATAGATGTTTCAGAAGCTTCATCGGCAGATGCTACTGCAAGCATAACATTAAGAAAAGAAGAATTAGCAAGAGCAGGCATTGAACAGACAGAACTTCTTAATAGTGCCATAAGAAACATAGAAAACGACTACGTTGTATCTAGTATGGAAAAAGTAATTTGTGAAATACTGGATATCCCGGTAGAAGAAGCACCTGACATGTCAGGGGACATTGAAATGTATGTACTAACAAATTCGCATAAGATATTCGGGGCTGCTTCAATTTTAAGTACAAGAATACTTGATGCTGTATCTTACCTTATTGGTGGTGATTTTATCATTCTTCCATCAAGCATACATGAATGTATTGCTGTTCCTTGTGGAAATATGGAATCAGAGGAACTCAGAGAAATGGTTCGAGAAGTTAATGACAGAGAGGTATTACCGGAGGACAGACTTACATACAGTGTATATAAGTATTCAAAAGGTGAGTTGAGCATTATGTAGAATAGTTAAACTGAAAGAGGGAGAAAAGCTTTGCTTCTCTCCTTCTTTCAGGAAAGGAGAAAAATTATGGAGTTTAAGTTGGATTTAAGGGACTGCAGAATTAGTGGAAATGAATTAATTCTTTGCGACAAGCAGATTGTAGGCATACACAATTTTTTTGAAAGACAATGCATGCTGGAATATGTTGGAAACAATAATTGCAACTGGCCCGATGAAAAAATTGAGTTTGTGGCCGGCAGAGCATATGAAATACTTCAGGAAGATGTTGATGATGAGAATGAACATTATGCAATTGAAAGTGCGTTGGAAGAATGGGAGGAAATGAATGCTCAAAAAATATGAAATGGAATTGGACGAATTAAAGCATCCGTTAATGGTGGAAGAAGGTTCTTATGAATGCCCGGACGAAAGGCTTAACAGCCCGGAGAAAATAGTAAGGCTTCTTAATGAATGTTTCAGGCTTGATAAAAAAGCAGAAGAATATGTATACATGCTTGCATTTGATGCAAAATGTAATCCATTGGGAGTATTTGAATTAGGTCATGGTTCAGTGAATGCATGCATTTTGAATCCCAGAGAGATTTTCCAAAGGGCACTGATTTGTGGGGCAGTGAACATAGTAATTGCTCATAATCATCCTTCACATGACACTACCCCATCAAAAGATGATGATGTTGCTGCATCGAAGATAAGTGAGGCAGGAAAGCTTATGAAAATTCAGCTTGTTGATTTTATCATAATAGGCAATGGTTATTTTTCGTATGCAGAAGAAAAGAGAATATAATAAAAAAGAAACAGAGACATCAAATGAATTTGATAGTCTCTTTTTCTTTTTTATGGGCCGCCCCTCCCCGCCTGATTTGTTTACATCCAGATTCGCACTTCACACGTTGCGTTTTGTGCAGAATCTGTCATACAAACAAATCAGTTGCCGAACCCCCAACCGTAGGGACGGCCATTGTATTTATTCCTTATCCCACCACGTTACTGGAAACGGACGTTGATATTTTCGTTTTCATGCATCCCAGGTCATTCTTTAAATTATGTTTCCTGATATGTTGGCAGGTTTGCTTTTTTGCACCATTAAATCATTGAAAAAATATTCTGCAAGGGTAAATTGCACGTGCGATGCACGCCCTTGCGAGAAATTTTCACAATGATTTTTTTAATGTGCAAGCAAACCAAAAACCAACATATACAGAAACAAATTTAATTTAAAGAAAGAAGGAGATGTAGCATGAAAACTTAATATCAACTAACAAAGGGAAGCACCCAATCCCAAACATGCCAGAAACAAATTTTAAATTTAAAAATCGGAGGTAAAGGAAATGATTAGAAAAAATAGCAAAGTAAAGGTTCAAATATTTGATAGCAATAACAAGGTGATTAAGACAATGGTACATGGAGAAGTTTTTAATGTGCATGAGGAAAATGGAAAGTTAGGAATAAAATGGAACAAGGAATTTAAACCATTTAGCCACTTTGCTCCAAGTGTACACTTTGAAAACGTGATGACTGGTAGAGAATACCATTTTAGCAACATAACAGATAGATTGGAAAGGGTATAGGTGGCAGGAATGGAAGATTTACAAAAAGTATGCGACTTACTTACAGATACACTAAGGGAAACAAGAAATTTAAGAGAATTAAAAAAATTGTATTACGACAAATCAACGGAAACAGTAACGGCAACATTTGAATGTGGAAGTATAAAAATAGCAAATGTTGCAGGTGATTCAGGAACGGCAATGATTAGCGACATCATAAAACAAGTAGTTTAAGGAGAAAACAGATATGACAAGAGAACAAAGAAAAAAGGAATTAAAGGGAAATATTCAGTTAACATTTATTTTAATAATGTATATGTGGACGGTTTCGGCTATTTTAATTAGACTTTTGGAATAAAATATTATATGGTATATTAAATACCATATAATGTGATAAATAAAGAAAAAGGAAAGGAAGAAAGAAATGTATAGAGATTTTTTGAAAGTAAAAGGAGTAAACCTTACTGTAAAGGAATTAAAAAAACAGAATAAAGAGGAAAATTTGTATGATGTAGAAATCATAGATGAATTTTTTAAGGATTGTGACGAAGATGAAAAAGTTTTAATTGCTGCACAAGGATGGGCAGAAGAAAAGAATGGATTTACAATTTTATTTGAAGAAACAACATAATATTGAAAAAAATAAAACATGTGAATATAATAAAAGTAAGAAAGTAAGAAAATCTTATTGCTTGAAATGGAGGTATTAACATGTTGACAGAATTAAGACAGAAATCACAAATAACAATTCCAAAGGAAATAGTTACAAAGTTGGGTTTAGCAGAAGGAGATAAACTGAACATTATGGAAAAAGACGGAATGATTTATATAATGCCAGTTACGGTATATCCGAAAAAATACTTGAACGAGCTAAGAAATGAAATTGATGATGTTAAGGAAAAATTAAAGGCAGGGGAACAACCTGTATTTGATAATCTGGATGCATTGTTTGATAAGTTGGAGGAATAAATGGCTTTTAGAATAACATATACACCAAGGTTTGAAAAAAACTTTAAGAAATTATCAGATAAGGAACGGGCACAATTTAAAAAGAAGTTAAAAATATTTGTTGAAAATCCATTTCACCCATCGCTTAGAACAAAACGCATTCAGGGGACGGAAGACTTGTTTGAGTTCAGTGTGAACATGGACATAAGAGTAATATGGTATTATGAAAATGATGAGATAGTCATGATTGTGGACATAGGACATCATGACATTCTTAAAAAATTTTAAAACAGTGCCAGCAGGTAGGAAAGTATCACAGAAATGTGGTACTTTTTTTTCACCCGGATTATCAAATTTTTTTCTTTTAAGGGGGGACGGCGTAGTCGCTGCTTTTCAGTTAAGTTTTCACGAAGCAGTGCAGACAGCCAGTGAAAAAAGAGCATAAGGGAAATCTGACATCAACTTCGTTGATTGTTCGGCAGTGCCGAACGATTTCGTGGGGGCAAAAATAAAATAAATAATATGGATTTCATATCATTTATTTTTCTTAAATTTGTCATTTCAGATGCGTTGCATATTGAAAATGATGGGAAAATGATATAATATATATTGCAAAAACAATATTAAATGAAAGGATACATATATGGATATAAAAGTCAGAAACGTTGACCCGGTTGCAATTAAAAAGATTGATGAACTGGCAAAGGCAAAAGGAATCAGCAGAAATGAATATTTAAAGAAATATATTTCAAAGATTGCGGTAATGAAGGATTTAAATGAAATTGAAAACAGATATTCAAATCTTGTTGATGCAGTGGCAGACAGATTGGAGCAGGCAAATGATGTGATAAGAGAAAACAGCATTCTGCTTGAAAACATAAGGGATAAATATTAGGGGACAATTTTGTCCCCTAGAATATAAAGTGAAAGGAAGAAAGAATGGCAATAAGGAAAAACATATATTTTGATGAAAAGGAATACGAAAAACTGCAGGACATGAAATTAAAGTATGGATTAAAAAGTGATAGTTCAGCAATAAGCTTCTTGTTGCAGTCGGAAAGTTTAACCGATGAAATTGCAAAGTCCGTGGTAAAGGAGTTCGAGGAAAGTTACATGAAGAGCGAACGATTAAAATGGGGAGTTAGGACTGCAGAGCAAAACAGTGTGTTATTACTGGATTCCATTAATACAATATTAAATGTCTTGAAGTTGAGTGAATTAATTTCAGTAGATGAGCAGGAAAGTCCGGTGATAAAAGAATCCAGAAAAAAACTTGATAAAAAAATAGAAAATAGGAAACAGAGAAAAAAGAAGTTTTAATTACAAAAGGAGTGATATTTTTAACATGGCAGTTACAAGAGCAATTAATTTTTCAGATGAAGATTATGAAAAATTAAAAGAAATTAAGAAAATGTATAATTTAAAATCAGATAGTGCAACCATAAGTTTCTTGCTTGGGGAAGGAGAACTGTCTGAACAGATAGCAAAAAAACTGGTTAATCAACTTGAAGAAAATTATATGAAAAGTGAAAGATTAAAATGGGCAACCAAGACGGCTGAACAAAACAGTATAGTCATACTGGATGCAATAAATACGCTACTTCATATGTTCAAGGCCGATGCGCTTATATCTGCGGAGCTTGCACCTAATGTTGTTGTGGAACAGTCACAGAAAAACATAAAAGACAAAATTGCATACTTTAAACAGAAGAGCGATGAAAGAAAAAGGCAGGGGAAAAAGTAGGTGACAAAATTGTCCCCCAAATGAAAGAAAAGCAGGGTGACAAAATTGTCCCCTAAATGAAGAAAAGTCAGGGTGACAAAATTGTCCCCTAGATGAAGGAAAGATTAGGTGACAAAGTTGTCCCCTAAAAAATACAGGGAGGAAGCATGGGAAAAATTAAGGCAGGAGTTGTGGTGGTGACTGAATTTTGCAGACCTAATGACAACCGGTTCCAAGGATATATTGATTACATTAATAGGAGCAAGGCAGTAAGAAATAAGAACACCGCAAAATATAATCTGTATCAGAATTACATGGGAAATCCAAATAAGACAAGCGGACTGTTTACGTCTGAAAAGGATAACTTATCGGAAGATGAAAAGATGCAGTTAAAGGAAATATTTGAACAGGCACAGAGCAATGAATCAGTGATGTGGCAAACAGTAATATCCTTTGACAATCGTTGGCTAAAACAAAATGGAATAATAAGTGAAAATGATGATGCAATAGATGAGGCAAAATTAAAGGAAGTTGCAAGAGGCGGAGTTAACAGAATGCTTGAAGCGGAAAAGTTGGATAATGCAGTCTGGTCGGGGGCAATTCATTTTAATACTGACAACATCCACATTCACATTGCAACTGTCGAGCCTGTTCCAATGAGGGAGAAGAAGGAATACACACAGTACGAATATGCATATCAAAATGGAAAAAGAATCAGAAAACCAATCTTGGATGAAAATGGAAAGCCACTAACCAAGATGGAATATAAGGGAAGGTTTAAGCCAAAGAGCATAGAAAAATGTAAGAGTTATGTTGTTAATGAATTAGTAAATGACAAAGAGAATAACATAAAGATTAACCAAATAATCAGGGACAGCATAGTGAAACAGAAGAGTGAGCATCCGCTTGTACAGGATGAAGAACTTGTAAAACTGTTTGAGGACCTGTACCAAAAAATGCCTGACTGTAACAGGAACTTGTGGAACTATAACAATCCGATAATGGCAAGGTTGCGAGCAGACATTGATAACATAAGTACTCACTATTTGGAAAAGTATCATTCAGATGAATTTAAGGAATTGAGAGAAAGAATAAACACGCAGGAAGAAGTATATAAGCAGGCTTATGGTGGCGGAGAGGAAGATTACGGTAAAAACAAGATGAAGGATTTGTATACAAGACTGGGAAATGCAATTCTTAAGGAAATAAAAAAGTATGATAATGAACTAAAAAACGCAGAGGAAAAACTAGGGGACAATTTTGTCCCCTTAAATACAGATGATGAAAAAGAGTTAATTGATAAGGTTTATTCAACAGAAATTTATGGTGATGAAAATGAAATGAATGATGTTGATGTGGATGACTTCATAGAGCCGGAAGCGGATGTGGAGGATTCCTATTATGAGTGGAGTAAAAAATATAAAAAGGCAAGAAGACTAATACATCAAAAAAATCCTGATTATGAAACAGCAACAATGCTTCTGCTGGAAGAACACAATGACGGAAACATACTTGCTACATATGAGCTGGGAGACATTTATAAAAAGGGAATTGGAACAAAGATAAATGTTAAAACAGCGGAGCATTATTACCAGAGAGCATTCAGAGGCTTTGAAATTCAATTGAAAAATTGTTCAAGTGATGACAAAAAATCAAGCTATGTAAATTACAGATTGGGAAAAATGCATTATTATGGTCAGGGAACAGAACAGAATTACGAGCTGGCAAAGCAGCGATTTGAATTATCAGGAAATGATTATTCAAGATACATGCTTGGAAAAATGAAATATTATGGTCAGGGTATGGATAAGGATTTTCAGGGAGCGTTTAGTGACTTTGAATCGGTTTCTGAAAATAACGGATATGCAGCCTATAAGGCAGCCAGCATGATAGAAAATGATGAGGTAAATTTAGGGGACAATTTTGTCCCCCTCGAAAAAAAGGAAGAATTATATGACAGTGCATTCATTCAATTTTCAGAAATGGAGAGAAAAAATCCTGATGATAACTTGGAGTACAGAATTGGAATGATGTACTTGAATGGTCAGGGAACAGAACAGAATAACGAAAAGGGAAAGGAATATTTAGAAAAATCTGCAGAAGCAAAAAATGTGTATGCAATGAACAAACTGGCAAAAATTTATCTTGAAGAAAAGAACATTGAAATGTTACCTAAAGCATTGGAATATCTAAAGGAAGCTGCAACAGTCGGAAAAAGCGACATGGCAATGTATGCATTGGGAAACGTATACAGTGATAATGAGTATGGAATGAAAGATAAACTGGAGGCTGAAAAGTGGTACAGGATGGCAGAAAAAGAAGGAAATGGATATGCAGCTTATAAGCTTGGAAAGTTAAAAATTGATGATAGAAACATCAGGGAAGCAGTTGAGCATCTATCAATGGCAGACAATAAGTATGCATGGTACAATTTGGGAAAAATATATTTAAATGAAAACGAGGAAATGTTTAATCCTGAAAAGGGAATAATGTATATGGAGAAGTCTGCAGAAGAGGGAAATTCATTTGCACAGTATCAGATTGGAAAAATATACAATGATGGAAAGTACACTGAAAGGGATGAAGAAAAATATATGTATTGGTTTGGCAGGGCATCGGAGCAGAATAATGAATATGCTGCTTACCAACTTGGAAAAATTTATTATGACAAAAAGGACTATCCAAATTCAGAGCAACAATTTTTAAAATGCGAAAATGAAAGCATTAAACCATACTCAGATTATTACTTGGGTAGAATGTATCTTGATACGGAAGGTCAGCTCTATAATCCAAACAAGGGAATTGAATGCATGGAACGCTCAGCCGGGGCAGGCAATGACACGGCTGCGTTCATGCTTGGAATTACTTATCTGAAAGGAGAAGCAGTAAGACAAGATAAAACATTAGGACGGCAGTGGATTGAAAGAGCTGCAGAAAATGGAAATGAATATGCATCGGATTTTTTGAAAAAAATGAATGATGGGAAAAATGCAAGTTTCAGATTAGGACACAGAAAAGCAATGATATTATCCAATGCTACCAGAGCACTAAAGAAAGCATTGAAAAAGGAATGGCAAAAGAGGCAGAATGAGAAGGAACACGAAAAACTTGTTGAGGAAAGCATTGATATTTAGAATGCAGAAATACAAGGGGACAAAATTGTCCCCTAAATTTATAAGAAAAACTTGACAATATATGGTCAAAGAAATATAATTGTATTGTCAAGACAATATATAGAAAGGAAGACAAAAAAATGAAAACAATTGCATTTATAAATAACAAGGGTGGCGTAGGAAAGACTGCTTCGGTAACATCAGTTGCACATATGCTTGCGACAAGATATAATAAAAAAGTATTGGTGGTGGATACGGACCCACAGATGAATACAACAATGATGTTCAGCAATGTGGACTTTGTAAGCATTTTCAATAAGATATATAAAGGTGGAATGGAGAATACGGCAAAAAACATAGAGACATTGCTACTGGATAGAAATGTAGACATACATGATTGTATCTTACATACAGATTATGAAAACTTAGACATTATTCAAAGTTGTTTAACGTTGTCGGAGGCAGAAGAAAGAATTAAGGGAGATGTTATTTCACCTCAACAGTTTAAACTTAAAAGACATTTAAAGAAAGTTGAAGACGAATATGATTATTGCATAATCGACACCAGCCCATCATTATCAATCATTAACATTAACGGATTGGTAGCGGCTGATGAAATTTATATTCCGCTTAAATGTGATGGAGGTTCGCTTCTAGGAGTGGCAATCATTATGAGCATAGTTGATGTTGTTAGAGAAAGTAATCCGGAATTAAAGGTAGGTGGAATGTTTTTCACACAGTGGAATGGAAGAAAGAATGTGTCAAAGGCAGTGTACGAATTGCTTAATGATTCTTTTGGCGAATACATCATTCCCATTACAATAGCAACAAACAAGAACATTGAGGAAGGCAGCCTTATGCAGATTCCGTTGCTGGCTTATGATAATGGAAAAAACAAGTGCAAGGCTACAAAGGATTACATAGAACTTACAGAATACATTTTAAATAGAAAATAGCTTAATGAGACAAGGGGACAAAGTTGTCCCCTAAAAGGGAAAGGAGACAAAATGGGAAAATTCAGTGTTAATTCCATAAGAGGAAATGAAGACGGAAAAGGATTAAAGGTTGATGCATTGGAGGGCGAAAAAAAGCTAAGACTTGGAGAAGGTCTTCTTAATGATGCATCAAAGGATGTTATCAAAATGAGAATAGTTAATCTCGATAGAAATAAAATAAGGAAAAATTCAAAAAACAATTACAGTATCAAGGACATAGATTCGCTGGCAGAATCAATAAGGATTTATGGAATTGCTTCACCTCTTAATGTAAAGAAAATAAATGATAATGAATACATGCTTTTAGGTGGAGAGAGAAGAATAACAGCTATAGACAAACTGATAGAGGATCCAAATGTTCCGGAATGGAATGAAGATACATTGATACCATGCACGATAAAGGACTTGGATAAAATAAAATTGCCATTATCAGATGAGGCTAAGGAACAGTATGCTTTAATTACAACTAACAAGGAAGCTAGAAAATATACTGATGCAGACAGATACATTGAAGTTCAGGCATGGAAAAGAATAATTGATGAACTAAGAGCGAATGGTGTAGACACAATCAACATGGAAGACAAGGACATTCAAATCAAGGGAGAAAAGACAAGAGACATATTGGCAAGAACAACAGGAATGTCACAAGGACAAATACAGAGATACAACAAGGTTGAAAATAATGCAACTGCAAATTTGATTAATTCTGTATTGGATGATGAAATAAGCATTGGTGTTGCAGAAAGAGCAGTTGATATTCTAACACCTAGAGAGCAGGACAGTTTGGCAGAGGCTGCAAGGTCACAGAAGATAGCTCCAATAGATGTTGATACCTTTAAAAAGGAAGAGCCAAAGGAAGAATACACAGACAAGGTTAATTCAGATGTTGAAGAATTATTGGAGAATATTAAGAATAAGAAAATCTATTTTACAGAGAAGCAGGAAAGGGAATACACAAAGCTGATTAAAAAACTTGCAAATATTCTTAACAAATAATAAAATATAGAAAGTAAAAAATGTGGGTGACAATTTTGTCACCTACAATTTAATGAGATTAGGGTGACAAAGTTGTCCCCCTGCTTGGAAAGGATATACGATGGCAAGAATGAGAAAAAATGCTGTAGCATTTTCAAGCTATATTACGCAAGATTTAAAAAACATAATGGAGTTTTTAATAGAGCGAGAAGAAATAACCAAGGTTGTATTTATTAGAAAAGCAGTAAGATATTTTCTTAGTGGTGACAGGGTAATTGATAAAAGAGTAATGATACCAAGAGGAGAACCAAATTACATATCAAGAAGTGCTCTTATAACCAGTTACATTGACATTGACCAGAAGAAAGAATTGGAAGACATAGCATGGTCGCAAGGCTCTAATTTTTCTGCAGCATTATATCAGGCGTTATTAGAGTATAGCGCAATGATGATTACGATAGATGATACAGGTTTTGTTTACAAGAAAAAATAATATGATTTGACAGGGCTACAGAAATGTAGCCCTTAATGTTTATGAGGGGATACATATGCGAAAAAATTTTAAGCAACTTACAAGAGAACAACGAATTAAAATTGAGGCTTATCATAACTTGAAGATGTCCGTAAAGGAAATCGCAGAGCATGTAGGATGCCATTTTACTACAATATACAGAGAATTAAAAAGAGGTAAGACAACAAAAATATCAGGAAGTGATTGGAAGGATAAGGAAATATACAGTTACGATTTGGGGCAAATCGCACATGAAGTTAATAAGAAGAAATGTGGTAGAAAAAGGATTCTGCAAGATGACATTGAATATATCGAGTACGTTGAAATGATGATATTGGATTACAAATATTCACCTGCCGCAATACGACAGGAAATCATAAGAGACAAATTAGACTTTAATACTAATGTATGTACTACTACAATATATAACTATATTAAAGCAAATATGTTTCCAAACATAGTATTGGCTGATTGCCCTTATAGAAAAAAGAAAAAGGTAAAACGAAAAAAACAACAAATCCAAAAGCGATATCCCAAAGGTACAAGCATTGAGGAAAGACCAGAGAAAATAGACAACCGGGAAGAAGTAGGACATTGGGAAATGGATTCAGTGGTTGGCCCGCAAGGCGAAGGCTCAAAAACATTACTTGTTTTGACGGAGAGAAAGACGAGAAAGGAAATAATCAGAAGAGTAGATAATCATACATCGCAAGAAGTTGTAAAAACATTGAACAGACTGGAAAGAGATATGGGAGAAAGAAAGTTCAGGGAAACATTCAAGACAATTACTGTAGACAATGGAACAGAATTTTCTGATTGGGAAGGAATGGAGAAAAGCAGGCGAAACAAAAAGATTCCCAGAACAAAGATATATTACTGCCATGCATACAGAAGCTGCGAACGTGGAAGCAATGAAAATCAAAATCGAATGATAAGACGCTTTTTCCCAAAAGGTACAAACTTTGATAACGTATCCAAGAATGCAATTAAAGAAGTTCAGAAATGGATGAATGACTATCCTAGAAAAATTTTAGGATGGCTTACGCCTGATGAACTTTATAATATGGAAATAAACATAAGCCCGTAGTCAATAACTGTTAGGAGACAATTTTGTCACCCTTTATAGAAAAGTAAAATTCAATTAAAAAGTCCAAGGGTGGAGTTTGGTCTTTTTTAATATATTCAAAAAGTAATACCTATATAATGACGAAATTTTTATTTAGAAAAAGCAGAAAATGCATACAAAAAAGTTCTAAAAAAAATATTTGCATTTATTATTGACTTTGGCAGAATGGGAAAGTAGAAGAAAAATGACTTGTTAAGAAACAACTATTATGATATACTTTCTAAGTCTTTTGTAGATAAGCTGTCTTGGCTCAGTCGGTAGAGCGTCGCCTTGGTAAGGCGGAGGTCGGGGGTTCAAGTCCCCTAGACAGCTTTAAGAATGAAATAAGAAATATATGATTTTTTAATCAATGTGATATTGTGTTGAGATGAACCGGACCAGCATTAGCTGGTCCGGTTCGTTCATTTAAATGTTATGAATTGAAGAATGTATAAGCAAGAAAATGAATGATATTTTCATAACTTTAGATAGAGAATTTGAGTAAAGTTATGATTAGTAAAGGAAACATATAATGAAATGTTGTGAATTTCATAACTTTAGGTACATTTTTGCACGAAAGTTATGTTGATTTCAATAGAAAGCATTGCGAAAAAGATTTTCGCGCACCACAATGCTTTTGAAAACGAAAAGAACACAAATTAAAATCAATAGTCGAGTTTGAACTATAAACACGAATGTGGCGATTTTAAGTATTGTATAGATTAAAAATTGTCATACAAAAGGTTAAAAATAATCAAGGTACATCAGTGCCTAACTTATTGACAAAAAATACATATGTGATAAGATTATAGGAGCACAACGCTAAGAAAAGAGGATATACATATGAACAAAAAAGTATTATCAGTTTTAGTAGACAATACATCAGGTGTATTGAATAGAGTAGCAGGATTATTCAGCAGAAGAGGTTACAACATTGACAGTCTTACTGTTGGTGAAACAGAAAATCCGAAGTATTCAAGAATGACAATAGTGGTTACAGGTGATGATGATATCCTTGAACAGATTGTTAAACAGATTACAAAGTTAGAAGATGTTCGTAGAGTAGACGTTTTAGAGCCATCAGATTCAGTTACAAGAGAGTTAATTCTTGTAAAGATTAAGGCAGAGCCTGCACAGAGACAGCAGGTAATATCTATTACAGAAATCTTCAGAGCTAATATAGTTGATGTGGCTAAGGATAGTCTTATGATTGAGATTACAGGTAGCCAGTCTAAGCTTAAAGCATTTTTAAGTTTAGTAGAGGATTATGAAATCCTTGAACTTGTAAGAACAGGTATTACAGGTCTTGCAAGAGGAGAAAAGTAGTTTTATATCTGTTTTTAACAGATTATAATAAATCATTTTTACAGATGGAGGCAATAATTATGTCAGAAGCAAAAATTTATTATCAGGAAGACTGTAACCTTTCATTATTAGATGGAAAGACAATCGCTATTATCGGTTACGGTAGCCAGGGACATGCACATGCATTAAACTTAAAGGAATCAGGATGTGATGTTATCATTGGTTTATATGAAGGAAGTAAGTCATGGCCTAAGGCTGAAAAGCAGGGATTTAAAGTATATACAGCTGCAGAAGCTGCTAAAAAAGCAGATATTATTATGATTCTTATTAACGATGAACTTCAGGCAGATATGTATAAGAAAGATATCGAACCAAACCTTGAAGCAGGTAATATGTTAATGTTCGCTCATGGTTTCAATATTCACTTTGGTTGTATTAAGCCACCTAAGGATGTTGATGTAACAATGATCGCTCCTAAGGCTCCAGGTCATACAGTACGTTCAGAATACCAGGCAGGTAAGGGAACGCCTTGTTTAGTAGCTGTTGAACAGGATGCTACAGGTAAGGCTTTAGATATTGCATTAGCTTATGCTTTAGGTATTGGTGGAGCAAGAGCCGGTGTTCTTGAAACAACATTTAGAACAGAAACAGAAACTGACTTATTCGGTGAACAGGCAGTACTTTGTGGTGGTGTTTGTGCACTTATGCAGGCTGGTTTCGAAACATTATGCGAAGCTGGATATGATCCAAGAAATGCATACTTCGAATGTATTCATGAAATGAAATTAATCGTTGACTTAATTTATCAGTCAGGTTTTGCAGGAATGAGATATTCAATCTCAAACACAGCAGAATATGGTGATTATATTACAGGACCTAAGATTGTGACAGAAGAAACAAAGAAAGCCATGAAACAGATTTTGGCAGATATTCAGGACGGTACCTTTGCAAAGAACTGGATTCTGGAAAATTACTTAAACACCATTAACCTTGGTCAGAATACCCTTGGTGTCCAGGCTGCATCCAAACGATATTTTAACAAAGATGTATCTGACTTAACACTTTCTGAGTGTGCAGTAATTGCAGCAATTACCAAGAGTCCGACAGAATACAATCCGATCAAACATCCGGATGCGAATAAGACGCGCCGGGCGCTGGTTTTGAAAAATATGCTGGATCAGGGATGTATTAGTCAGAGTCAGTATGAGAGTGCTCTTGCAGATGATGTGTATGCAAGAATCAGCGAACACAATGAAGAGTCGCAGTCTGCTAATTCTGTATATTCCTATTTTGTAGATGCAGCTATCAATCAGGTGCAGAAGGATCTGGTGGAAAAGGCAGGATATTCCGAGACTCAGGCCTTTAACGCACTGTACAGCAGTGGTCTGAAGATTTACACGACCCAGAATCCGGACATACAGACAGCTTTGGATGAAGAATTTTCCAACGCGGAAAATTTCCCGGCAAACTCTAAAGTGGCCATCGAATGGGCTATGAGTGTGGTAACCCCAGATGTAGAGACCA